>Ga0153922_1000114_pt1 | contig 32123 bp, 29 predicted proteins | sample TSNJ006MetaG_FD_104723 | JGI IMG/M metagenome (GOLD analysis project Ga0153922, IMG submission 104723) | Attine ant fungus gardens microbial communities from New Jersey, USA - TSNJ006 MetaG | ecosystem: Host-associated > Fungi > Mycelium > Unclassified | place: USA: New Jersey, Brendon T. Byrne... | reverse complement strand
GTAAAAATCATGCAGAAGAGATAGCGGAAAATATCAATGACCGAAAATCCCTTTGATTTATAAGCATTTGCAGATTTCAACGCAGATGAAACCCGATATTTTTTGAAAAAAGTTAAAATCGAAAGTTAAAATCGAAGCAGAAATCTTCTTATCATTTTGAGTGCCTTGTGTTATACTTTTCATAGCATGAGCCTCCGGTATGGTTTTTTGTTTTTCGTTAACTCAATTATACCAAAATCGAAGGCTTCATGCTATTATATTGCCGAATAATATTGAATTTTCAAGGTGCATAGGCACTTTTACAAGTGCGAAGCTTTAGTTATTTAAATTAATTTTACATGAAATTGAAATACAAGAATATTCTATCTTGCATATTTTTATGCTTTCTTAAATACTCTCTGATTTGGATACTAATATGCTTTTTCCCGTAGTGATTGCAGCCTTCATTTATTTCTGTTGCTTTAACCTTAGCGATGGTGTTACGGGATACAGCACAGCTATCTACGATGTTCCGCTCACTAAATCCCAAGCTTTTCAAGCGTAGGATTTCACGATATTTGGTCATAATAACAACCTTCTTTATCTATATTTACACCAAGGTGTGTACCTACATTATAAAGGAAAATGTAGGTAATAGAGCCTAATGATATGGCTCTGAATTAGGTTCTTCCGCAAAATCTGTAAAGTGACAAATAATTTTTTATTCATCCCCTAAATTTTAATACTTACAGACCTGCAATTTATGCTAAAACGGAATTTTGCAGAAGAACCAATGAGTCCCGGAATAATCAGTGGAAGAAGGCTCAAACAAGGATACTACATCAAAAATAAACTGCACCTAACTAAACCTTTTAATTTTGCAAAAAGCCTTAATTTCTGTAAAACATATTGAAATTAATGGTGGTAGTCAGCTTAACAGTTGATAAAGATATAAGTCATTTTAAAACTGCACCCACATTCTATATATTGCATAAATAGTAGTATACCAAGCACAATATATAGTTTGTAATATTCTATCAACTGTTAAACTGACTACCACTAATAAAATGAATTTTCCGGTACAATTTTTAAATAGTGTCATGACGACAGGCGGATCGGTTATTGTTATTGTTTTAATTGCCACAATGGCATCCTATCCGATTTCCAGAATTAAGACACCGCTTAGTAAAGGTTTGTATTATTTTTTCATATCGGGTCTGGTTATTCCGGCTCAAATGGTTATTGTTCCGGTGGCACAAATGTTTGGAAGAATGAGTATTCCAAACACAAGATTTACACCTATGATTATGTTTATTACCTGTAGTTTGCCGTTTTCAACCTTCCTATATGCGGGATTCATGAAAGGTGTTCCGGTAGAAATTGAAGAAGCGGCTTATATTGAAGGGGCGGGTTATTGGACCAGATTCAAGAAAATTGTACTTCCGTTATTAAAGCCGGCCACTGTATCGACAGTGATTACGCAGGGTCTTTGGATTTGGAACGATTACTTTTTCCCAATGGTATTTGTATCAAAATCAGCACAATATTCCCTTCCGGTCGGAATGATTCAATTCCTGGGTGACAGGGAAAATCCGGCACAATGGAATGTTCTATTCGCTGCGTGTGTTCTTTGTGCTCTCCCACTAATTATAGTGTTTATGGTGTTGCAGAAGCAGTTTATTAATGGAATAGCAGCAGGAGCGGTGAAGGGTTGACATACTGGTCAATTAAATGTTAAACTGTGATAAAAATAATTGGGCATTTGCATCAGGTGATGGAAAATCACCTCGCAGTGCCTTTTTATGATTGATATTGTGGAGTAGGAAAGGAGAATTGAAGACTATGAATAAATATCTTGTCATAGATATTGGCGGTACTGAGATAAAATATTCGGTGATGGATCAGAATCTCAATTTTATGGATAGAGGTATACGGAAAACGCCCTATGAAAATGGTATAGATGGATTTCTGGATACTATTTTGGATATTTATAAACCGTATCAACAGAAGGTGGAAGGAATTGCAGTGAGTATGCCTGGGGTGATTGATAGCGTCCGGGGATACTGTTATACAGGAGGTTCATTGCTGTATAATGCTGAACAGCCGATTGCAGAACTAATTACAAAGAAATGCAACACCCGAGTTCATATTGAAAATGATGGTAAATGTGCGGCTTTGGCTGAATATTGGCGAGGTGAATTACAAGGCTGTAGCAATGGTCTGGTTATGATTTTGGGAACGGGAATAGGCGGCGGCATTATTATCGATGGGAAACTACTCCGCGGACAACATTTTTTTGCCGGGGAGTTGAGCTACCTTAACATCAATATGGATAAATGGGAGGAAGCAGACTCCTGCTTCGCAGTGAAGTATGGGGCAGTGCCTATGATAAGAAAAATCAAAGAAATCAAGGGCATTGAAGATGATAGTTTTGATGGTGTCCGTGCATTTGAACTCATCAATGCAGGTGATGAACAGGCCTTGGAAGTCTTTCATCAGTTTGCCAGAGGTATTGCTTTTCAGCTTTGTAATCTACAAGTTATTCTGGATATGGAAGTCGTTGCCATTGGCGGCGGAATCAGCAGGCAGGATATTGTTGTGGAAACTATAAAGAAATGTTGGGATGAGATTATTGATAACCATCCGGCGAAGAATTATGCGACTACCTTACCCCAGGCAGACTTAAAACGGTGTAAATTTACCAGTAATGCTAATTTGGTGGGTGCGCTATATAGTTATCTTGAGTTTTATTCAGAATCTTTTTGAAAGAACGAGGTAAAAATGATATGAAGGAAAAAGTATATGAATACGATGCGGTAATTCTATCATCATCCGTTGGCAGCGGCGGTGCGTTTGTGCCATTTCCATATGACATTAAAGCGGAGTTTGGTAAGGGCAGAGTAAAAGTCCATGCCACTTTTGACGGTGAACCGTATGATGGGAGCGTTGTCAATATGGGGGTAAAAAATGCTGATGGCTCAGTCTGCTATATTATCGGCATCCTGAAGGATATTCGGGCAAAGATTGGCAAGCAGATCGGCGATAGCGTCCATGTTATAATAGCGGAGCGACATTGAAAATATGCATACACAATTCCTGCCTTTTTCAAACGTCCAATCAGATTTCGGACAATAATCTATTGACTTCGTAACGCACTTTTTCCAAATCAATTGTAGGAAATTCACCCTTATAATACAACATATTCCCCCTAACCATTGTAAAAACCACGTGATTTCCATGCGCGGCATAAACCAGGTTGGACATAGGTGAAGTAATCGGTATCATTCCGGGATGCGTAAGATCAACAGCGATTATATCCGCATCTTGTCCGCAGGCAATCATTCCGGCTTCTTTATTCTTATTGCGTTTCTGAGATTTTAAGCCGCCTTTGACAGCCATGGTTAAGACCTGATATGCATCGGCAAAGCAAGTGTCGTTATTTAACATTTTTTGGTTTAGTGCTGTGAATTTCATAGTTTCAAATAAATCGCCTGAATTGTTGGAGCAAACGCCATCAGTACCAAGAGCGATATTAATGCCCTTTTGCATGAAAGGTTTAAGGTTGGCGAAGCCACAGCAACATTTTAAGTTACTGCAGGGGTCATGAACAACAGAGGATTTATTTTGGGCTAAAATATCAATTTCATCAGGTGTGACATAGATTCCGTGAGCCGCCACAACATGAGAATTAAAAACACCATGTTTTTCCAAACATAGGATGGGAGTATCGCCATAGTTCTTTAAAGTATATTCCACTTCAGATTGTGTTTCGCACAGATGCATATGGATACTGATGTTTTCTTTTAAAGCCATATCGGCGATAAATTCCCAAAGTTCGGGTGTGGTCTGAAAAATACTCTGAATGCTTGTATCACATTTAATACGTCCATTATCAAATCCGTTGTAAGTATGGATTAAATCCAAAGATTTTTGAACAGAGAGAAGGTCTTTTGGGGTCTGATCAGAGGTATTTGTGATGCTTTCACATATATTGGCTTTGATGCCGCTGTCAATCGCTGCCTGCAATATAGTGTGGGACGAACGATACATATCGCTGATTGAAGTGGTGCCATAGGCTAGCATTTCCGCAATACCAAGAAGAGAGCTGTAATAATAATTCTGATCAGTCAGTGCTGATTCAGCAGCCCAGACATATTCTAACCATTTTTCCATAGGAACATCGTCTTTGAAACCCCTTAAGACAGTCATCGGAGTATGCGTATGCGCATTAACCAGGCCCGGACACAGAAGTAAATCACTGGCATCTGTAGAATGACATGATGCAGGCAGTGACTGAGGATAATCTGTACCTACATAAGAAATGGTGCCCTGTTCAATGATAAGATATGCGTCAAATAAAACAGGACATTTCTCATCTAATGTTATAATTGTTGCATGGTAGAAAAAATGATTTTGATTCATAATACCTCCTTGTTAACGAAACAAAAATGTAGTGTCTTTTTATCTTGTGCATTTAGTATACGCTTTCTACTACGAATGTCAACTATAAGCTGAAAACTGTAACTAATATTTCTCTAAAAATAAAAAACAATATTGACAAAGTGATTAAAAAATCGTATAATTGTTACGTAAACAAAATTAAAAAAGTTTACGTAACAAAAAAATAAGGGAAAGGTTAATGTGTTTTGAAAGGAGGTAGAAGAATGAAAAGCGTAACGAAATGGATTGCAATGTTAATGATCCTGGCGATGACGATGGCTTTGCTTGGGGGGTGTAAAGGCAAAGATACCGAGAGTAAAGAAGAATCCGAGACTGAAGAGTCTAAGTCGGAAGTATCTGATAATACAGAGACTGAGACGACAAACACAGATTCCGGAGGGAAAAAAGAATTATCCATGTGGTTTTGGGGAGCTTCTGATTATCAGCGGGAGGCAATGGATAAGTATCTTGTACAGGCTTTTAATGAGTCGCAGGATGAGTATGAACTTACAGTAGAATATCGTGCATCTGTAGATAATGATATTGCTGTTGCTCTTTCTGGTGGTGAAGGTCCGGACATTGTCTATGGTTCGGGACCGGCCTTTGTAGCCGGTTATGCAACCGAAGGACTGTTCTTGAATCTGGATGAGTATTCAGAAGCATACGGTTGGAAAGACAGGGTGCTAAACCCTTGCTATGAAATTTGTACAATTGATGGAAGCTTATATAGTATTCCCGGAGGTCTTACCTCAACAGGTGTTTTTTATAATAAGAAGGTATTGGAAGACAATGGTTGGGAAATTCCCGAGACTTATGAACAAGTCGTTGAGATTATGGAGCAGGCAATGGAAAAAGGTCTGTATGCAGGACTTACCGGCGCTAAAGATTGGCGATATACCAATGAAATGTATGTGGGGATGATGTTGACCCATGTGGCCGGATCTGAAGCGATGTATAATGTTTTGACGGGGAATCAGAAGTGGAATTCTACTGAGATTGCAGAGGCAATGAAGGTTTTGGACGATTGGTATCAGAATGGTTATTTGGCAGGAGATGACTATTGGAACCTTGATTTTAATGAAGCGGCTTCAATGTTTGCCAATGAGCAGGCACCGTTCTTCTTTGGTGCTTTCAATGTTTTCCAATTTATTAAAAATGTTGCGACAGAAGAACAGTGCAATAATATTGGTTATATACCTCTGCCCAACTATGACGATTCTGGCAATCAGACGACTTCTTTAGGTGCTATTTGTTCATTCTCAATTAATGCTAATTGTAAGAATCCGGCTGGGGCGGCGCAGGTACTGGATTTCATGTTAAGTGTAGAGTTTTCAGAAGGGATGTCTTCAGAGTGGCCGGGCTATTGGGGAATGCCGATTAAAGAATTAGCAGATGTCGACGTAGAAGCATATAGCGGAATTTATAAGGAATATTTTTTAGCTTGCATGGAGGTTATTGATGCCCTCGATAGAGGTGATTTTGGATATGGTGCGGCAACCTGTTTCCCTCCAAGTACTTATGAGGCGAGTATAGATATTGACACGGTATGGTTTGGAGAAGCGACGATTGAAGAGTATTTAGATAATATGGATAAGGCTTATGAGGAAGATGTAGCAAATAATGCAGTTCCCACGATTCCAAAGCCTGAAATCGGTGAATAAAATAGTTTGGTAAGGGTGAGGGTCATGAAAAAGCAAGATTCAAAATATATTCTTTTTATACTGCCGGCAATTTTAATCACTGCCAGTGTTGTTGTATTGCCGGGTATTAACACTATTTATTCATCATTTACCAGTTGGAACGGGTTTTCGGCTGAAAAAAATTTCATTGGAATTGATAATTATATAAGCCTCTTTCAAAACAAATATTTTTGGATAGCGTTTAAAAATAATATGATCTGGATGGCCCTATTTCTCACCATACCTGTTTTAATAGGTATGGGGGGAGCCTTGCTGCTGCTTAACAGGCGGCGGGGCCGCAACATCCTCCAGATGACGCTGTTGATTCCTTATGTATTGGCACCTGTGGTCAATGCTATGATATGGAAAAATATTATATACAGTCCCACATCGGGAATCATCGGATTTATTAATAATTTGAATCTTGGATTTACGCTTGATAATCCTCTGGTTAGTAAAAACTTTGGTTTGATAGCTGTTGCCGCAGTTGATATCTGGCACTTTTGGAGCTACTTAATGATTATTTACTTGGCAGCGCTGCGTCAGGTTCCGGGAGATCAGATAGAGGCGGCAACTGTAGACGGGGCATCTTATTTTCAACGATTCAGATATGTTTTATATCCAAATATAAGGCCGACTGTAAGGCTGATGTCTATAATGATTATTATATTTTCTTTTCTGGCATTTGATTATGTACAATTGATGACTCAGGGAGGACCGGCTCATTATACGGAATTACTTAGTACCCTGGCTTACTCATTTGCTTTTAGTGAACGAAAGCTTGGTATGGCATCGGCTGTTTCAATGATTATGAGTTTCTTTGGTCTCATTGCGTCGTTTATTTATATGAAATTGAGCAAGGAGGAGGAAAGAGAAGCATGAAAAATAGAAAATATTCAATTGTCATACAATGGCTCATAATCGCTGTTTTAGCTGTTGCAGTCTTATTTCCTTTATATTTGGTCGTTATTAATGCCTTTAAAGCACATGCTGAGATAGTATTGAACCCTATTCGCTTTCCGGGATCGTTATTCCTTGACAATTTTACAAAAGCATGGAGAACAGGGAATTTTACAACAGGATTTTTAAACAGTCTTCGCCTTGTAATCACCACAGCACTCATTGTACTAACGGTCTCATCTTTTGCAGGCTATGCCCTTGGCATGAAGAAGTTTAGAGGGAAGGGCTTAGTATTTTCATATTTCTTATTAATCATGACGATACCGGTGCAATTGTTTTTATTCCCTTTATATGGGATATTTGCAAAATTAAGTTTAATTGGAAATATATATGCGGTGGCTTATGTTATCGCTGCGATTAATATGCCTTTGGCCATAATGCTGATGCGGACCTTTTTTATGGGAGTACCCCTGCAGTTGGAGGAATCTGCAAAATTAGATGGAGCCAATACAAGGCAGGTTCTTTTTAAAATTGTATTTCCCTGTGTGAAGCCGGGGTTTATAACTGTTGCCGTGATTGTTATTTTAAATGCGTGGAATGAATACCTCATATCTTCAACGTTTTTGCAGGGAGAGAAAAATTTCACTGCAACTCTGGGATATTTGTCCTTAAATGGCGGTGCGGTTACTTTTGATCAGGGGATGAAAATGGCAGGAGCCTTAATTATTGTGGCACCCATATTGCTGTTCTTCTTATCAATGCAGAGGTATGTTGTAGATGGACTGACTGCAGGTTCGATTAAAGAGTGATACGAGGAGGTTTTGAATGAAGCGAGAAGATACTAATAATGCTATGCGCCAGAATGTTTGGGATGTTCCTGATTTATGCATACAACAATGTGGGGAAATTGAAAAAAATTCACGCCTTGTTATGACAACACCAGAAATATTTGATATTACAAAAATTTTAATAACCGGCTGTGGAGACTCATATGCTGCAGCACTGGCGATGAAACCAGCGATAGAATATTTAACCGGTATTCAGGCAGAGGTGATTCTGGCGGTGGATTTGGCAAGATATACACCGAAAGAATTGTTGGCAAGAAAGTATGGAACTACTTTAGTTTTAGCAGTCAGTAATTCGGGCGAAGTGGCAAGAGTTGTAGAGGCCATCAGCCGCGCCGGTGACAATGGCTGTTTGACTGTAGCGGTAACGGGAAATCAGGAATCGCGATTGGCAAAAGCAGCCAAGAAAGTCATTCCCTTGTTCATCCCTCAATTTGTATCCGGCAATGGTATCCGCAGTTATCTTGTTTCTATGTTGTCTTTGCTGACGATAGCCATAAGGTTGGGCGAAGTCAGGGGAAGATACACGATGGAAAAAGCGCAGTATTATAGAAATAGTATATGCACATATGCGGAGCAGTTTAAAGGTTCTCTTGAAAAGTTGGATATACAGATGTTTGAGATTGCCAGGAGAAATGCATCAAAGGATCTGTTTGATTTTATTGGTTCCGGAGGTAATTATGCCACGGCGTGGTTTTCACAGGCTAAAATTATAGAAGCAACAGGAGAATGGGCTTCTTATTCAGATACGGAAGGCTGGCTGCATTTGAATTGCTTTCTTAAACATCTGCCCAGGAAATTCACCATGATTTATGCATCTTCAAAAGGTCCGGAACTCAGTCGTTCTTTAGAGGTGATTTCAGCTATCGGGGAGATGAAAGAGGAATTGTATGTTGTCACTGACAGTGAAGCAATGAAGTTACAACCAGGTATTACAGCAATTGTAATTCCTGGTTGTGAGCAACAGTGGTTGTGGCCCTTGCTTAATTATCTGCCTGTTTCTTTGCTGGCCGGATACTTATGTGAACTTAAAGGAGAGGCCTATGGGCGTGGAAGCAGAGATAACTGGCAAGTTTGTGGGACCGCTAAATTATTGACAGACAGTAAAATACAAATTTTATAGGGGACTGCTATGATAGAAGAATTCAAATTTGAAACTTTTAAAAATGATGTATATGCACTTACGGATACGATAGAACAAGCGATTGCAAAAAGCGGTATCAAAGAGGGGATGTGTGTTGTGCATATACCACATACAACGGCAGGCATATGCATAACTTCAAAATGGGATGAGACCGATTTTGCAGATATCAAATCGGAAATGCGGCGTATTGTACCCACGAGAATAGATTTTTATCACCAATTTGACACACCTGAGGATGCAGCAGGACATATCAAATCTATTTTAATAGGCTGTACGCTTCAAATCATAATTAAAGAGGGAAAAGCACTTCTTGGAAGCTCTCAAGGAATCTATTTCCTGGAGTTTGATGGTCCGCGAAGCAGAATGTGTTATGTAAAAGTTTATGAATGCTAAAGGTAATCTCATTTGATAAAAGTTAATATATAATGAAATGAGGATTCAGTATGAGAAAAAAGAAGATAATTTTAAATTGTGATCCGGGAACAGATGATTCTGTATGTATTATTATGGCATTGACACACCCAGAGATTGAATTACTGGCAATTACCGCAGAGAGTGGAAACTTGCCGGCAAGTCAAAGCTGTTCAAATGCTTTAAGGATTTTGGAGATGATGGAAAGAAAAGACGTACCGGTGGCTAAAGGAATGGAGCACCCGTTGGTGCGTGACTATCCAAGCGATCCTTATTCTCATGGAGAAGATGGCCTTGGAAATCACTTTTTTCCGGAACCGGAATTGAAAGCGGACAGCCGACATGCGGCGCTTATGTTGATTGAGCAAGTGGAAACATATCCAAAAGAGGTAACGATACTTTCAACTGCGCCATTGACAAATATTGCCTTGGCTTTTATGATAAAACCAGATATTATTCCTATGGTCAAAGAAATATATCATCTGGGTGGTGCATATGGAGTGACAGATTATGCCTTTTTAAATGCTACCGGAGATAATCCCATGAGTGAATGGAATGTTTATGTGGATCCGGAAGCGGCTAAAATTGTCTATGAGTCAGGAGTAAAGCTGACGACTATAGGACTTGATGTAGCCTTTAATCCTGAGTGGGTCAATATTCAGCAAGAGGCAATCAAAAAACTAGAGAAATTAAATACAAAAGCTTCCCGGTATGTACTGGAGATTATTGATTATGTCGATAAAAATAATTCTTTGCCGAATTTATTTAATAATGGTCCCATTGATACTGTGGCGATGTGTGCAGTGATTAATCCGGATATCATAAAAACAAAAGAAATCCACGTAGAGATTGATACCAGTGATAATCAGCTGACAAGAGGAATGACTATTTGGGATAGACGCAATCATTTTAAATGGACGCATATTCCCTCAATTCAAACAGCCTGCGCTATTAACAGCGAACGTTATCAACGGGTTTTTGTTGAGGCTGTTGCCGGGAGGTCTTATGATGAAATCTGAAACAGAAAGCAAGCAGACACCTACAATACATAATGCTGCCAGGCAGGGAGAAATTGCCAAGACAGTTTTGATGCCCGGTGACCCTTTAAGAGCTCGTTTTATTGCTGAGAATTATCTTGAAAATGTACGTCTTGTCAGTGAGATCAGAGGAATGTATGCATATACAGGTTGGTATCAGGAGAGGGAAGTCTCTGTAATGGCCAGTGGGATGGGAGCCGGATCTATGGGGATATATTCCTATGAATTATTCCGATATTATGATGTAGATAGTATTATAAGAGTAGGTTCCGCCGGAGGACTTTCTCCTTATTTAAAACTGAAGGATTTGGTTATTGGACTGGCCTCCAGTACAGATACCGGATATGCTGCTCAATACAGGCTTCCGGGAGCCTTGGCTCCATGTGCTGACTTTGAACTTGCCAAAGTGGCATATGACTATGGTGTTCAGCATGGGATGAATGTCCATGTAGGGATGTTGTTTTCGGGAGAAGCATTTTATTATGAAGAATCAATACTTCAGATATGGGCCGATATGGGAGCGTTGGCTGTGGAAATGGAATCAGCAGCATTGTATATGAATGCTGCAAGATTAGGTAAAAAAGCATTGGCTATTTGTACGATTTCTGATTTAGTATTCTCTGGTGAAAAATGTAGTGTCAAAGAACGTCAGACGAGCTTTGATGATATGATTACAATGGCGCTGCATACAATTACATAATAATTTTTAGAAAGGAATGGAATTCAAATGGCTGGTTCAAGATATACCGTACGTGATTTTGCTAAAGATGCAGGCGTATCTATTGCAACTGTATCACGCTATCTCAATCAGGATTATGCTTCGATGAGTGAGACTACTCGCAAAAAACTAGATGAATTGGCAGAAAAAAATGATTATGTCAATACTAAAATAAAGTCACCTGTTAATATCGCAGTGGTTATACCGGATATTACAGATCCTTTTTTTGCACAGATTGTGGAGGAGGTTGAAAGGGGTTCCCAAATTAATAAATATAATGTACAGCTGTGTTTAAGTCAGGAATCCTTTGAAAGAGAACATCAATATATTGAAAAATTACTGCAGCAAAACATTAGCGGCATCATTTATATGAGTACAGTTAACGAGGAAAAAAATTGCTATGATTTATTAAAAGAAGCAGGAAAACCTTTTGTCGTTTTAGACAGTTATTTGTCAGAATATAATGTACCGGCGCTGGTTTTTTCAAACGGTGTCTGGGGGATGTATGAGGCGACAAAACATCTGATTGAAAATGGACATACTGAGATTGCCTATATTTCTGGTCTAAGATTTAACATGTTTGAACATTACCGTTATCAGGGCTATGTGAATGCCCTTTTAGATTCGGGAATGGCCGTGAATCCGGATTTGGTCAAATTTGTCGGATTCGGTATGGAAGAGGGCATGAAATGTTTCCAGGAATTATTGGAAAGTAAGAAACAATTTTCAGCAATTATCTGTGAAAATGATGTGTTGGCAATGGGAGTTTATAAGGTGAGTGCCAGAAAAGGAATAAGGATACCTGAGGATCTTTCGGTTATTGGTTATAATAATACAATTTTGTCGGAATGTGCGATGCCGCCGATGACTTCTGTGGATCAGCATGTGGATCAAATGATTCAGACGGCAGTGAGGCTTTTGATGAAGCAGATTCAAAATGAGCCAATTACAGATAAGATTGTTAGAGTTGCCCCATCTCTGGTAAGAAGAGACTCTGTTAAAAAGTTAAATTAGAAATAGTGAGGAGAAGGAAGATGGCAGATTATATAATTGCAGGGAATGCAGCAGTTGATAAAATAACATTTGCCGATGGGACAAGTACGGGTTTTATGCCGGGGGGCGCAACTTTATTTGCACTGACGGGGATACAATTATGGACTGATAGTATCATGATGTGCGGAGGGTTTGGAGAAGACTACATGGAACATATGGGTGAATGGTTGGTTCGAAATCGTGTTGATAGAAGTGGCTTTCATGTAAGAGACTCCAAAAATCCATTAAATTATTTGATATATAAAGATGATGGTGACTGGTACTCCAATACGGAGTATGGGAATGCACATTATGATAATCTGGATTGTGATCCCTTAAAAGATAGTCTGAGAGGTTTTTTATCTGGAACAAAAGGGGTATATTGCTTTCGGGAAGATGATTTGTATTTTTTTGGACAAATGGCACAGCTTCGGGATATTTATGATTTCCGATTGATGTGGGAAATCAAAGCAACGATAACAATACCTGAAAAATTTCCTGTCATTCATAAGATTTTGGAAAATATAGATGCTTTTTCAATTAATCGAAAAGAAGCTTTTCGCTTATTTGGTGTCTCAGATGACAAGGATGCCATAGAAGCTTTACAGTCTCTGAGAGTTGATTTAATTGTGTATAGGATTGGCTCGGAAGGATTATATATCCTGCAGGGTAAGCGAGTGCTGTTTGCGCCAAGTCTTAAAAAATTTCCCCTAAAAGATGTAACGGGTTGCGGTAACAGTTCGACGGCTGCGGCATTTTATGCATGGTGTGAAAATAAGGATATTTTTGAAATTGCTGCAATGGCCAATGTGACGGCAGGGATTAATCTTCAGTATCAGGGAGCTATGGAATTAACAAAGGAGAATCGGCTATTAGCTAATAAGGAAGCAAAGCTGCTGTCAGATACACTGAAGAAAGGTGTCATTTAGGTAGAAATATGATGAAAAAGTCAATTCAGCGAATATTAGATAATTATACTTATAAAGATAGAATGGAACCGGGAGGAATTATGTCCATTGGCGGACTTGTCATAGACGGAAAGCCTGCGATGACAGGAATAGATCCTCAGAAGGTTGGACGATATGTTGTGATGCTTGTTCGGGATCCACTTTTGGTTTATGGGGGAGATCCTGCAGAAATTTTGGCGAAACGCCTCGACAATCCTGTATTGGCAGGTAAGACAGGACTTTTTACCACTTGGAGTGGTTGCTATAAAGGAGTTTTAATGACCTTTATAAGCGGTGGAAGCGGTGCACCGGAAGCAGAGTTGGCGCTAGTGGAGTTGATGCATTATACGAAAGCAGATACTTTTATTCGACTGGCGGGGTCAGCAGCCATTAATGAAAAGGTACATAGTTCGGATATCGTTATAAGCAGCGGTATCGTTAGAGGCGACGGGGTATCAAGAGTCTATATTGAGGAAGAATTTCCTGCACTTTGCAGCCATGAGGTTATATTGGCTATGTCAAAGAGTGCCAATGAGCTGGGATGTGAATGGCATGTGGGGGTGACTAGGTGCTCTGACTGCGAGCATGTGGGCGGCGGACGTCCATCAGTTGATGGATACATTCAGCCGAGGCATTTGGATATTATCGATTATTATAATAGAGCTAACGTATTGAATCTGGATCGAGAATCCAGTGTTATTGCTACTTTATGCACTTTGTTTAGAAAGAGAGGCGGCGCAGTTTTTTCAATAGATAATAATATTGTCACTGGCGAAAAGTTTGTGCCGGGTCAGGGTCATGACTATTCTGTTGCCGTAGTGCTAGAAGGATTAGTCAATTTATATAAGATGGACTGTGTAAAGGAAGAAAAGCATTTGGACGATTGGGTTCCGGATAGTATTTAGAGGGAGAGGTATTATGTTGAAAAAGTATGCAAATCAAATATATGCAGGTGTCTTGGGGAAATGCCTGGGAGTCTATATGGGAAGGCCGGTAGAAGGCTGGTTCTACAATAAAATAAACACGACATTTGGAGAAGTATATAATTATAAGCATAAAGCGGCAGGTGCGCCCTTAATTGTACCGGATGATGATATCTCAGGAACCTTTGCATTTTTTAGGGCACTGGAGGACAATAGGTATTCCAAAGATATTTCTGCAAGACAAATTGGGGATACCTGGCTAAATTATCTGATTGAGAACAAGACAATATTATGGTGGGGCGGACTTTCCAGATCTACGGAGCACTCTGCTTATATTCGATTAAAAGAAGGTGTTTTTGCGCCGCGAAGCGGAAGTATAGAAATGAATGGCCGGAGCATGGCAGAGGCTATTGGTGCGGAAATTTTCATTGATTCATGGGCACTGGTTAATCTGGGGAATCCTCAGTTGGCTGTAAAAATGGCAAAAGAAGCTGCAAGTGTGAGTCACGATGGGATTGCAATATCAGCAGCATGCTTTCTTGCGGCCATGGAATCGATGGCTTTTGCGGAAAGAGATTTAGATAAGTTGATTGACCTGGGTTTGACATATGTGGAAGACACTCTGCTCCATCGCCTTGTTTATGATATAAGGAAAGTTTGTCGGGAGGCAAGTGATTGGCATCAGGTCAGGGAATGGATTGCAAATAATCATGATTATGGAAAATATCCGGGTAATTGCCCTATGGTGACGAATCATTTAGTAGTTTTGATGTCGCTTCTTATGGGGGGAGATGATTTTAATAAGTCGGTTATGATTGCCACTTCGGCAGGCTGGGATACTGATTGTAATGCCGGAAATGTAGGCTGTCTTAATGGAATACGCTTAGGCCTGGATGCTTTAAATGATGGTGTGGATTTAAGAGGACCGGTAGCCGATCGTTTATTTGTGGTTACTTCTGATGGCGGAGCTTGTATATCAGATGCAGTTACAGAAACACGAAAAATTTTAAAAGCGGTATCGGAGATTTATCAAGAGCCGATGAATATTCCAGGCTTTAGATATCAGTTTGAGTATCCGGGGAGCGTTCAGGGATTCTTTGTACATCCCGATTATGAGGAAGAGCAGGCACTATATGCCCTTACCAATAAAGAAGGTCAAGGGCTTAAGATGGATTATCGCTATCTGGCACCGGGAAGTAAGGCGGTTGTCTGTGTAGAAACCTATGTAGATAAAAATCCTAAAGGGGTAGAGGGGACCAGTTATTTTGAGGTTTTTGCTTCGCCAAACCTGTACCCAACTCAGACTGTGAAAACGTTGATGCATTGTCAGGATAAAGATAACCCTGATTTAAGATTTTTGATAGATTATTATGATGAAAATAATATAATTCAGAAAAAATATAGCGAAAAGTATTCGTTAAAAACAGGTGATAATGAAATTCATTGGAAAATACCGGATTATTGCGGACAGGCAATATATCGGCTGTGCATTGAACTGACCAGCACTAAACGATTGGATGGTTCTGTCACATTAAAATGGATGGATTGGTCCGAAGCGCCGGAAAGATATGAAATAGGTAAATCTTATGAAATGACCCCTTCTTTAGTGACATGGACCAATGAGACTATCTGGATAAAGACATTTATAAGTTCTGCGGAGAATTTTTATCCGGATTATTTACGTACATTTTCTATTTCCCACACAGGGGAAAATGGTGTCGTTACCACCGGCGGATCAGATTGGAAAGACTATAAAGTGAGTTCTAAAATCACATTCTCCCACCAGGAGGGTGCCGGTCTGGTTGCCCGGGCAAAAGGACACCGCCGGTATTACGCAGCGATATTTCATGAAGGAAAAGCTAAAATTATATGCCGAAAAGACTGGGATGTGATTGAACTTGCTTCTGTAGAATTCGAATATACAATTGATGCGGAATATACAATTGAATTTATACTTAAAGGCAGTAAGCTTTCTATGGCAGTTGATAGTGATATTATTATTAGTGCGATAGATGATAGATATTTTTATGGAGGAGCAGGTTATCTTGTTAATAGAGGAGCTATTCTCGGAGATGGATTTTTAGTAGAAAAATGTTAAATCATCAATAAAGCGATTGACGGTGAAGATGACGCCGTGATTAATAAAAAGAGGATGTTCGATATTTCCCCGGTGAGACACCTACGATTTTTTTGAAAGAGCGGTGAAAATATTTATCATCCTGAAAGCCAACGGCTTTAGCTATTTCATTAATATGCATCGGAGTTGTATTCAGCAGATCCAATGCCTTTTGAATGCGAAACTCAGTCAGATAAGTGGTAAAATTTTTCTGACAATATTCTTTAAATATTTTACTGAAATAAGATGGTGACAGATTACAGAAGCCGGCTATTTCATTCAAACTGATGTCCTGCATGTAATTTCTAAAAATATAGTCTTTGGCTCTGGTGATAAGAATCTGATTCTGGGTTTGATTTTCCCGTTTCCACTGATTTTTAACATAGTTTATAATAGTACAGTAATATTGAAAGACATTTTCGATATTTATCATACACCGCAGATTGTTGTAAACAGTTATTTCATTACCAAAGACAGCCGTCATTGGCAGAGACATATTTTCTAGTGTTGTAAAAAGTATAATGATGATATTCAAATGAAGTTTCGATAAAAGAGTACAGGAATAACCTTCTTTAAGAGCCATATGATATATATCATAAATAACATTCAGGGCCATATCAAAATTTCCTGAATTTAGGGCAAGCTTAAGGTTATTTTCGAAGTGTGCGGTGGGCAGTGATTTATTATCTTCAATTTGACTTGTATAGAGGTGATTTCCACCGCTAACGAGTCGTGATAAAGATAATTCTGATGCGGTTTTTTCTGAATAATAAATATCCTTTGGTGCGTTAACAGGATTACCAATACATACGGTTACGGTAAAATCCGTAAATGAAGCAATTGATTCTTTGATTTTGATAAAAGCATTCTGTATTTCTATAGAGAGCATATCTATATTATTGAAATTAAGAAGGATTCCACAGCCAGATGGATAGTCAAAAGGAAAGGTAGTAATATTAAGAGTTGACAGAATTTCTAATGCGACATTTTCAAGACCATAATTCAAGATATTCTTATCTTCCTGAGAATAGGCTTTAACAACCAGAGAATAATTGTCAATTAATATCTCGGAGACTGCAAAAATATTACCAGCCTTACAAAGCCCATATTCTTCAGAAAAGCTCTTGATATAGGATTCATCTGTCAGATGATGATATACTAAATCGTTTATAAATTTTCTCTTTGTGATTTCATAGTATTCTTTGCTGGGAAGTTCGGTATCCGCTGCCATGTCAAGGGGTGATGTAGAGGTGTGTATAATATCTAAGCATGAAGAGACACACTGAAGTAATTCATCTTCCTTGATGGGCTTAAGAAGGTATGAATAAACACCAAGGGAAATTGCCTTTTGAGCATATTCAAACATGTCATAGCTGCTAATAATAATATATAAGATATTAGGGAATAGTTTTTTTGCTTCTTCAATAAACTTAAGGCCATCCATTTGTGGCATGCGGATATCAGTGATGATTAATTGAGGGGAATTCTTCTTGAGAGACGCTAACGCCTCTTTGCCGTTTGAAGCTTCAATAATTGAGCTATAGCCATGCGCTTTTAAAATAAGGATGATATTTTCTCTGGTTAATGGTTCATCTTCAACGATTAGAATTTTCATAAGTTACCTCCATCATTTTGGGAAGTGGGATAGAAAGACGTACAGTGACACCTTGAGAGGGATTGGCAAGTATGCGGATACCATATTGCCGCCCAAACAACAATTTTATTCTGGCGTTGACATTATTAAGGCCGATTGATTTATTAGATTTGTTTATGCTAATAGTTCCCGGCGGATTAGAAAGTAGTTCGTTTAGATCCGCCAGTTTTTTGTGATCCATGCCAACGCCGTTATCCTGAATGTAAATATAAAGTGTATCTAGGGCTGTTTGTGTAAAAATCCGGATTTCACCCAGACCATCTAATGCTTCAAATCCATGAATAATAGAATTTTCTATAATAGGCTGAAGTGTGAGGCGGGGAAGAGCGCACTCTTCCAGGCATTTATCGATATCATAGTAAACATGAAATTTATTATTAAAACGCATTTGTTGTATTTCAAGATATTTCTGTGTATGGGCTATTTCTTCGAATAGAGGAACGGTATTTTTACCGCGGTTTAAGCAATATCTAAATATGTCGGACAAGTTTAAGAGCATTTGGTTTGCTGTGTTAAAGTCCTCTTTATTGACCAATAAGGATATCATTGAAAGCGTATTATAAAGAAAATGAGGATTTATTTTACTCTGCAGTGCCTCAAATTCAATCTCTTTGAGGTACAATTCCTGTTCGTATTGATTCTTCATAAGAACTTCCATTCTATGAATCAGCAGTAAAATATTTTTACCTATTTGTGCTATTTCATCATTGCCACGGACATTCAGGTGAATATCTAAATTCCCCTGCTCTACTTGTCCTGCGGCAAATAGTGTTTGTTTGATAGGTGCAGAAATAATATGAGAGATAACGTAAGAAATAATTATTCCGGCAATAAGCATGACGGTGACAATCACCAGAAACATTTCTGTTAGTGGCTGGGTCTTCTGTAGGATTACTTCTTTGGAAATCAAAAAGCCGGAGAAAAAGTTGTGGATAGGTGATGTGCTATAAATAAGGTAGTAGGAGGCGCCATCAAATGTGTAAATATCACCGGAGGTTAGTTTGGCAATATTTTGATGGACTAATTGATCCATCAAGGCTTCGTCATAGGGATCTGCATAGACAATTGAATTTTCCGGTGTTATCATGAAAAATGTTTCTTCGGATATATTTCGCCCGGAAACTGTAAAAACATCTTCTGTAAACTTTGATATTCTCTGATAGAATATCGAGATACCCATAGGCATATGCCCATTGTTATAGTCATTGATTGTTCTTGCTATGACGATAATATCATTAGAGTTTGCCGGAGTCGGGACTAAAAACTGATTGGATACAGATAATACGGCACTTCCATCGGCATCTATGACACTTTCAAACCATATTTCAGATTGGATATTTTCTTCCTTGATAGTATAATCATTGGCACTGGCCCGTGCCAATAAATCACCATTCATAGAGAAAATAGCAATGCCGTCGAAATTATTATAATTAGTTATGATTAGATTATTTAGAAGATTATTAACTTGCCGTTCCAGTTCCAAATGTGTGTAATCCGCATATTCTTCCCGGTAATTCAAATACGGTCGCAGTAAATCCAAATTATAGATTAATGCGGTCGATTGAAAACTTTTAGAATCAATGTTTGCGTCAATGCCTTTTGACAGCTGATTTATTTCGGTTTGTTTGTAATTAAGATAATCGGTAATAATACTTGCATACATTCTATTATAAAAATAGATGATGATAACAGAAAGTAGAACAGTGGCCGCTAAAAAATAAGTCAGAAAAAATTTATAAGCGATTTTATCTTTCAGTTTCCGGAATATCTTTTTGAATTTCATAAAAAATGATCCCCCCAGACCAAATATCTGTTTATCGTTTATTATATACCGTTATTTACAAAATTGAAAGGGTTTGAAAAAACTGGATTAAAAAGGACACTAAATCATAAAATAGTACAATTTCATATCAGACATGGTGATGATATAATAAAAATACATTAAAGAATCGGTTCATTTATTGGCAGTAAATCAAAAATTTTGAGGAAGAAAGGGAGTTGGCGATTAATGATGAAAAAGTTTATTTCATTTCTATTAGCAGCCGTTATGCTGTTGTCATTAGCAGCATGTTCGACACAAACTGAGAAGGATAATAAGGAAACGAGTGCAGCAGAAAGCCCTTCAAGTCTGGAAGAGGGAACAGGTGATGCCGGAGCAGTTAAGAAAATTTCTGTGGCGCATTGGATGTTGACATCCAGTTTTCCAAGTGCTCAGGCTTATATGGAGAACGTCGAGGCGATTTTTAAGGATTCTTATCCGGATGTTGAGATTGAATGGAATCCCATCCCTTCAGAATCAGGAAAATATCATGATCTCCTAAAAGCACAGTTGGCAACGAACAGTGCACCAGATGTGTTTTTTCATCAAAATGCAATTGTACAGTTTGGTAAGGCTGATTACTTGACTGACTTATCAGATCAGGAATGGGCAGATCGTATCCTGGAGAGTACAGTGACAGATGTTGTGTACGAAGGTAAATTGTTGGGCATACCTGTAGATGTGGCCGGCTGGGGTGTTTTTTACAATCAAGAGGTTTTTGATACTTATGACTTAAGCGTTCCGACTACCTTCGATGAGCTGTTGGCTGTATGTGGGACATTAAAAGAAAATGGTGTTACACCGTTTAATATGGGGTTTAAAGATTCGTGGACTCAGGATGGGCCATGGCTTTCTATGTCGTCTTTTATTTATGGCATGGATAAAAACTTTCCTCAGGAATTATACGATGGAACAAAACAAATAAACTCTGAGGAATTTACCGGAATGTTTGAAGCTTTTGAGGAACTGGTATCCAATGGTTATATTTCCAATAGTATTATGAGCACGACTTATGACCAAGCGGCACAGGAATTTGGCGAAGGGCAGGTTGCAATGCAGATTAATGGACCATGGTGTGTTCAGCAGATTTATGATCAATATGGTGTAGATGTGGGGTATTTTAACATTCCTGATCGGGAAGGAAATGTTTATATGACAACAATTACTAACTCTACAGTTTCATTAAATTCTAAATTTGAAGATAAGGAAATGGGATTTGCAATGTTGAAAGCCTTAACTGATGAGTCTTCTTTACAGATTCTTCTTAAGGACAGCGGATATTGTGGATTAAAGGATATTGAGATTGAACAGACACTCGCAGGCGGAAAAGCATATGGTGATGCACTGGTTAATGATAAAGCGGCTATGCAGACAAATGTATGGATTCCTGCATCGGCAGGTCAAAAGCTTACCCAATTGACAACCCTCATTTGCTCAGGGAAACCATTTGATGCCGCTTATTTAGAAGCCGCGGCTGATGCCTACCAAAAAGATAAGGATCTGTTAAATATGCAATAAAATAAAATGGGTATGTTATGATTGCATGACATACCCATTTTATGAATCAGGAGGGAATAAAGATGTCAAGCCGACGAGCTGATTATTGGAAACGAATCCTTTTTATACTACCTTCTTTGCTGCTAATTGCTATTTTTGTTGCCTATCCTTTTATACAAGGGGTGATATATTCGTTCACGGATTGGGACGGGATTAATGTGACAAAAAATGTAGGATTTGAAAATTATATCAATTTATTTCGCGATATATCATTTAAAAAGGCACTATCCAATACAATATTTTTTACAGCTTTTTTAGTTGTCATTATGAATCCCCTTGCGTTAGGGATGGCAACGATATTAAATAAAAAAATAATTGGGAAAAATATTTTTCGGACATTAATCTATATACCAACAACAATTAGTCTGATTGTTGTTTCTAACATTTGGACACTTATTTTAACCTTTACTGGGTTTTTAAATAAACTGCTTGAGCTTGTGGGGTGGGGAAGCCACGCTGTGGATTGGCTGGGCAGCTATGATATGACGCCGATGGTAATCGTCCTTATTATTGTGTGGCAGGGGCTCGGAAACTCAATGGTATTTTATCTGGCAGCTCTTCAAGGAGTGGCGCCAGAGCTTCATGAAGCGGCAAGGATAGATGGGGCAACTCATTGGAAAAAATTTAGATATATTACATTGCCATTAATTATGACAACAGTGACAGTGGTTCTGTTTTTACAGATTTCCAGCATGTTAAAGATTTTTGATATACCTTATCTTATGACGGCGGGAGGTCCGGGTGATGCAACGATGACCATAACAATGCTGATATATGATCAGGCTTTTAGATTTAATACTGCGGGGTATGCAACTACAACGGGTGTGGTTCTGATGATATTTATCATATTTGTCTCTGTTTTGCAAACAAAATTAACAGGTTCAAAGGAGGTGGATTACTAATGGAACTATCCGGGAGAAAGAAGAAAAAATATTCCGGGAAGTCTTTAGCGGTCACTGCTACTTTATGCATTTTTTGTGTGATTTATCTCTTTCCTTTGTTTTTATTAGTATTGTCAAGCTTTAAGGAAGAACAATATATATTTGATGCTTTTTATATGCCTAGTTTTAGTTACCTTGATAATTATATAAAGGTTTTTACATCGTCAACTTTTTGGGGTTCGTTGGTGAATACTTTGGTTATTTGTATCGTGACATTGTCGATTTCTGTCATATTAGCCTCTATGGCAGGCTATGTACTTGCCCGTTCGCGTGAGAGAATTTTCAAAGCTGCCAAGTTGGTCTATATGATGGCTCTCGTTGTTCCGGCACAAGCGAATATGATGATTTTATATAAACTTGGTATATCAATGCATTTAATTAATCAGCCTCTTTATCTGATTTTAATTTATCTGGGTACCAATGTTTCATATTCAGTGATGATTTACAATGCCTTTACAAAATCGATTCACATGGAGATTGAAGAGGCGGCCCGGATAGACGGCTGTGGGAGGGTAAAGATGTTTACCAATGTCATTTTTCCATTGTTGAAGCCGGCTACCGGTACAGTAATAGCGACAACAATTTTCTGGTATTGGAATGATTTTCAAGGGCCGTTGATTTATCTGTCGGATGGGAAACATAATACCTTGATGCTTGAGATTTTTAATTTTAAAGAAATAATAGGGACGACTTCATTTGCATCTACAGCATGGGGTCCGGTGTCTGCACTTTGTATTATTGCGTCATTGCCTATCATTATATTCTTCTTATTGACTCAGGAACATTTACTCAGTGGAATGACTGCAGGCGCGGTTAAGGGCTAGGAGGTAAGACATGAAAACAATTGATATAGACTTTAGCGGAACATATAAGATGTGTCCGCCGTGGGTGTTTGGAGTATGTAAATTCCCCCATCTGGAGCATTGTGAACAGATGCTGCCGATGTTAAGAAAATCGGGAGTCACCTTGCTGCGTGTAGATTTGTATCCTGAGCAGATGATACTAAATGCCAATGAAGCACAGAACCCAGAAACTTGGGACTGCCGCCATTTAGAACCATTAAAATTGGCAAAGGCATTGGGATTTGAAATTATGTTGTCTGTATGCTATTCCCCTGACTGGCTTAATTATAATCATTCTCATAAGGGAATTCCTATGAATTTTAATATTTATGAGTCAATTATTGAAAAGGCATTTGAACTCGTTTGTGATTATGTAGATTATTGTGAGGTCATCAATGAAACGGTTTATTTTATGGAACTTGAAGATAGTCCGTATGATAATAAATATGAAGCGGCTGCAGATATTTATGAACATGCTGCCCGAGCCATCAGAAAAGTAAAACCGGATATGCGCATTGGCGGCTGGGCGACAGAAGGACCATTTACTGAAGAGATTGAATTTTTTTTGAGTGACGAGCGGTTTAGAGCGGAAACGAGAATGGTTGATTTTATATCCTGGCATGTTTATTCTAGTGAGGATTGTACACAGGGAATATTAGAGATAAGAAAAACTCTTGAAGCCTGTGGGTATCCCAGGGAATTCCCTGTTTTTATTGATGAGTGGAATGTAACACCGCAATGGGAAGCCAATGATGATAGATTGTATAATTATAAATCCCTTCCTTTTGTGGGTAAGAACCTGGCCTATTTTATGAATCAGCAAGTTAGCGCCTGTTTCTTTGCAAACTATCCAAGACTGTATCCCAGTGATGGCTTCCATGAATTGGCGGAATGCACAACATTGGCCACTTATACGTGGGATGAAAAAAAAGAGAAAGGCAGCCTCTTACCAATGATGAAAGCCTATCAGGTTCCCGGAATATTTTTGCGTCTTGCATTAGGTGAATTTAAAGTATATAAAGTATCATATAGTTATGGATTGTCTGCAGTAACAGCAGCGGTGAATATTTATCAAGAAAAAGTTATTTTCCTGGTCAACGAACGGCCGATTACAGTAGAGGCTTATTTAACGATTGCAGGTGCCAGGAAAACAACGACGATGAAATGCTATCAGATATCGGAACATGCACAAATTGAAAGCTGTTTTGAATGTAATTATAAAAAATCGGAGCAGTATTTAACAGGATATTTGCAATTACCGTCCTATAGTGTTACCGGAATTGTGTTGAAGGAGATTTAAGCTATGAAGAAAATACATATTGTTACCTATACTCATTGGGACAGGGAGTTTAGATGGGAGTTTGAAAGAACTAGAATACGGCTTGTGGAATGTATCGATCATCTTCTTGAAATCATGGAAAAAAATAACGATTATCACTCATTTCTAATGGATGGACAAATGACATTAATTGATGATTACTTAGAAATCAGACCGGAAAACAGGCAAAGAATCACAAATCTCATAAAGGCAAGAAGACTTGAAATAGGGCCATGGTACACGCTGGCTGACTGTGCATCTATTCAAGGGGAATCGATTATCAGGAACTTAAAATATGGTATGGATTATGCAAAAAGTTTTGGAAATGTTTTAAAATGTGGCTATAATGTTTTTTCTTTTGGACAGATTGGCCAGCTTCCCCAGATTTATGCTGATTTTGGGATTGATAAGATTATCTTTTATAAGCATCTGGATGAGAAAAGAAGTAAGTATCATGAATTTATATGGGAAGCGCCGGATGGCACGCGTGCTTTAGCTTCTAAGTTAGGGAAGGAGGCAAGATGGAATTTCTTTTTTGCGGCACATATTCCGATTGTTTATGATAAAGATGCGTGGCATAAAGATTGGCAGTACCATTGGGGTGAGCTTGGAAAAGTTTTTCATTCTGCTGATGCTAAGGAATATGGGTGGTTCTATGATATTTTAGATCCTGAGACTAAATACCACAAGGAAAATTTGCGTCAGGGAATGGAGAGAGCTCTTGAAACAGTTCGGGGAAGTGCATGTGAAGATTCGGTTTTGATGTTTGAGGGAACTGATTTCACAGAACCGCATCCATTGACCTCTGATATCATTCATGCCTTGCAGGAGGAATATGCAGGTGAATACGAAATTGTACATAGCAGCCTGGGTGAATATTTAGAAGATTTGTCACAGTGTTTAAATAATAGAGAGGATCTTGATATTGTTAAGGGACCTTTAAGAGATGGTCCGGTAGGAGCAATACATACAGATGTTTTTACAACGCATCCGGAAATCATGATGGAAAACAGTTACGCTGAAAATCAGATTCTCCGCTATGCAGAACCGCTGTCGGTACTGGCATGGCTTCAAGATATGATGGGCTATCCAAAAACCTATCTTGATAAAATATGGAAATTAATGTTTCAGAGTCATGCTCATGACTCGATGCATGGACTTGGACCTGAGTTTCTGGGCGAGGGAGAGGTGTACCGGTTAAAGCAAGCAGGCACCATAGCTCAGGGCTTGACACGTACGGCACTTCAAAGTATTACAAAGGAAATTAATACATCCGCACTAGAGGATGCCGACTACTTTATTGTGGTATATAATACAATGCCATTTAAGCGTTCAGAGGTTGTCGAAGCCTATATTGATATTGGGAACGAACACTTGATTAAGCAACTTACCATTGTAGATGAAATCGGTAATATAGCGCCGATACAAGAGATGGAACGCACTAAGGGGAGGGCTGGGGTTTATCATCCAAGAAGTCGCAATATGCCGTTTTATTCAACAAAGTTTCATGTTTATTTCTATGCGGAGGATGTTCCGGCAATGGGATATAAAGTATATAAAGTAAAGTGGCTTAAAAAGCAGGATTATCCATATCCTCATGAGGATTGGGATAATCCGTTGATATATGCAGATAATCTGATGACAGGTGCAAGGAGTGCAGAAAATGAATATATATCAGTAGAAATTAATTCTGATGGCACAGTTAATATCGCACAGAAAGAAAATGGAAAATGCTATAACGGTTTGAATTACTTTTTAGATAGCGCCGATGTAGGGAACCTGTGGATGTCGGATGTACCTGCGGATAATAGGCTTATATCTGGCTGCCGGTCGGGGGCGAAGATTTCAATGACGATTAATGGACCGTTGGTTGCCAGGTTTCAAGTAGAGGAACAAATGTTTCTTCCTGCAGAATATGGTTTGGAACAGATGAAGGCACTGCCAATAGTTGTTCAATATACATTGAAAAAAGGAGCGCGTTATCTGGAAGTAGAAACAACCATTCATAATACGGTCAAAGATCATTACTTAAAAGTTTGTTTCCCAACGGATATGGAAATCGAATCTACCCATGCAGAAGGTTCGTTTATGGTGACTAAATATACTCCCAAAGCGGGCAGGGTCGGAGATTTGAGAGATAATTCACTGGCACGCCATCCCGCCCAGTTGTGGTTTAATGCTGAGGATAAGGACAGAGGATTTGCAGTTTTAACAAATACGGCTAAGGACTATGAGATTCTGGAACATCATCAACAAGGAACAATGGCGATAGGACTTTTAAGAGCGACAAAGCTGCGTATTCCATGTGATAATCGTCTTTGGATGGAATACCCAGGCGATGAAAGTTCCCAATTATTAAGAAAGTTTGATTATCAATATGCTTTGCTTCCACATGCCTCCAACTGGAAAGAAGCGGGCGTGTACGAGCAGGCTTTTAAATTTGTGGCACCTATGCTTTGCTGTGAATTTGGACGGCAGTCAGGTAGTTTGGGCACTTGTAAGAGCTTTCTTGAGATTGAAAATAAAAATCTGATTTATAGTGCCTTAAAAAAATGTGAAGACAGGGATTCGGCAGTTTTGCGGATTTACAATCCCACATCCGATGATATTGTATCGGTCATTCATATCGGATTTTCTTTTGAGAATGCTTATATCTTAAATATGGATGAACAAAGAATAGAAAAAATTGATTCAACAGGTGGCGTATTGAACATCAATGCCGCTCACGGTAAGATTCTGACATTAGAATTCACAAAATGGGAGGACGCGAATGCATGAATTTTTATTTCCCGGATTAGGACTGGTTGATACCTCACAGGGTGCTGTATTTATAGAAAAAAGCAGTGATGGATTACATGTTTGTGGTAAAAATGGCGTTAGACGTATTGCGGTCACAGGAGATCGTAGAGTTGAATTCATTGCGTTTGACAAACATACTTTAGCCTTTGTTACATCAAAAATGGGATATCCGGCTTATTATCCGGTATATGAGACAAACAGAGAAGCTCCGGTGAAAGCAGTGCTGATGGATTTAGATGGAACCAGTGTAAAAAGTGAAGAATTCTGGATATATATCATCAATCTTACAATTTGCAATTTATTGGATAATCCCGGCTTTGAATTGGCGGATGAAGATATCCCGTTTGTTTCCGGACATAGTGTTTCTGAGCATTTAAAATACTGTATTCATAAATATTGTCCTGAAAAGACCCTTGAGGAAGCTCGTAAGTTTTATGAAGAACATATGCGGGAAGAAATGGATTTAATCAATCGAGGTCAGGGGAAAAGGACAGCATTTAAGCCATCACCAGGTTTAAAAGAGTTTTTAATGGAACTAAAGAGCCGAAATATTAAAATTGGGCTTGTAACTTCTGGTCTCCATGAAAAGGCATGGCCTGAGATTGTATCGGCTTTTGAACAGTTAGACATGGGAAATCCGGAGGACTTTTATGATGCCTTGATTACAGCCGGAACATCTATAAAGAAAGGCAGCTGCGGAACATTAGGAGAATTAATAGCAAAACCGCATCCATGGCTCTATGCAGAAGCCGCCTTGGCCGGTATGGGGATTGAACGGGGAAATGGCAAAATCATTGGGATAGAGGACAGTGGCGCGGGCGTATGTGCGGTACGGCTTGCCGGCTATACAACAATAGGTGTGGCGGGCGGTAATATTATGCAAAGCGGGACACGATTCTTATGTGATTCGTTTTGCCGGAATTTTGAGGAGATTATAAAAATAATAGGCAGGAGTGAGTGATGATGACCTCGAAAGAGAGATTGCTTACAGCAATTCAAAATAAAAAACCAGATCGGCTGCCGGTGGTGACACATCATTTGATGCCCTATTTTTTGAATCATTATTATGATGGAAAGAGTGGGGAGCAGTTTTACAAGGAGTTGGGATTTGATGCTATCCGGTGGGAAATGCCGTTAATGGGTGATGATAAAGCAGGTTCGAGATATTGTTCTCCTTTGGGAGAATGTGTCGGAAAACCTAAGGTGCTCATGACGGATAATTGGCAGGTAAAATGCACAGAAATCTTGGGATTGCCGCATAAAACATTTCATTATGATATCGTAACACCTAAAAAAGCGCTGACTATGGAGTTACAATCCAATAAGTATACGACATGGATTAAGGATCATCTTATTAAAGAAGATGATGATATAGAGATAATAGAACGATATATGCCTGTCCCTGTATGTGACAGCAATACCTTAAATAACATTTATGATGAATTTGGCGATAGTGGTATAGTCAGAGCACATATACCGGGATTCGAATTATTCGGTCAACCAGGGTGCTGGCAAGACGCCTGTTGTCTCGTTGGCAGTCAGGAGATGATAATGCAGACCTATGATGATTCTGAATGGGTGCATGAATTATTAAGGATATTACAGAGAAAAAAATTGCAATATATATCAACATTAAATGACGCAAAATACGATCTTCTGGAGTTGGGGGGAGGAGATGCTTCCACAACTGTCATTTCTCCGGCAATCTTTAATGAATTTGTGGCGCCATATGACACCAAGTTAATTGAAGCCGCACATTCGATGGGACAGAAGATTGTATATCATATCTGTGGCGGTAAAATGCCGATTTTGGAGAATATTGCAGCGATGAAGCCAGACGCAATGGAAACATTTACACCTGTAGAAATGGGTGGAGATATTATTTTGTCAGAGGCTAAAAGACGTATTGGTGATAAATGTTGTATGATTGGCGGATTCGACCAGGGGCACCGTCTGATTGACTGCACGGAAGAGGAAACGAGGCATAGTGTCAGACAATGCTTTAAAGATGCCGGAGGTAATGGCGGCTATATACTGTCTCCATCAGACCACTTCTTTGATGCGGATGTCAATTTACTTAGAGCCTTTGCAGATGAAGCGCACCAGTGTATATACACATAAAATGATGAAGGAGATTGTATTTTTAAGACCTGTACATCAATCAATGATGTGGGGGAGTGAGGACTGGGTAATAAGTGCAAGAGAAGATGGCGATTGCGAAATCATAAGGGGAAAATATGCGAAACATAGTCGGAGATGGCTCTGGCTGAATCATAGAGAGCTATTTGGTAATATAGATTATGTGGAATTTCCCTTGCTGGTTAAATATATTGATGCATATGAAGATTTAAGTATCCAGATACACCCGGATGATTTCTATGCCAGGAATTATGAGAAAGTTCCGCACGGAAAAACAGAATGCTGGTATATATTAGAGTGCAGTGATGCGGCTGAAATTGTCATCGGCCACAGTGCAACGAGCAAAGAGGAATTAGCTACCATGATTAGAAATGGTCAATGGGAGAAGTTACTTAAAAGGCAAAAAATCAAAAGAGGAGATTTTTTTCAAATACCGTCGGGAACAATTCATGCAATACAAAAAGATACAAAATGTCCATATCAACCGTATTCCCAGAATCGTAAGGTTTTAAAAAAAGAGACGGGGATAATTGAAGAATTAGTGAATTGTCCATATTATAAAATTGAAAGGGTAAAAATCAAAGGAAGGCTGGAGTTTATACAGACTAAAACGTTTTACGCTGTCAATGTAATTAAAGGAGAGGGTATGATTGATAAATATCAAATTGTAGAAGGAGATAATTTTATTATCCCTTATGACTATGGAAAGTATGAAATACAAGGTCATATCGAGCTGATTATTTCAAGTGATCCTACTCTCCATTGACAATTAAGTGGGTTAAATCGTCAATAAAGCTATTGACTGCTCCCCTGGGTATTGGTGTATCATATACTTGAGGTGATAAATATGTTGATTAAAGAAGTCTGTGAACGCTGCGGCCTTACAAAAAAAGCAATAGAATATTATGAAATGAAAAATCTCATCAACCCGCAAGTGTCGGATAATGGATATCGGGATTATAGTGAAAGTGACATTGCTATGCTTAAAGAAATTTCAGTTCTCAGGAAGTGCGAGATAAGTGTTGCGGATATTAAGGAGATTTTAAATAGTAATCATAAGGCGGCGGCTTTGGCAAAACACAAATATGTTATAGAAATAAAAAAGCAGCGGCTTAGCACCATACAAGAATGCCTGGAAAATCTAATTGAGGACTATGACGTAGATAGAGAATTTAATTATCTGCAAGCCCATGATGAGAATTTCTTCACAATAAAGGAAAGATTTATTCTTGCTTTTCCGGGTGATTATGATCTTTTTATGGCGCTTCATTTTGGCAGATTTCTAAATAGTGTTATAGATACAATCGAAAAGCGAAAGGTCTATGATGCAATTATTGAATATCTTGATAACGTTGACTTTTATTTGTTGCCGGAGCTATCTGAATTTATGAAAGAAGCTTTTAGTGTGAATGCTAAAATAGATATAGAAAAATTCGAGGCAGGTCTCAATGCGCAAATGCACATGGCGATGACAGAGCCGGAAAATTATTTAGATAATAATCGTGAGTTCATTGAGGCATATCTTAAATATAAAGATACAGATGAATATAAAAAATCTCCGGCCGGGGTTTTTCAAAAACAGATGATTGATTTTCAAAAGAAAAGCGGTTATCAGGATATTTTAGTGGAAGGGCTGAAAACACTTAGCCCTTCTTATGCAGAATATATGAAAGAGATGGAGAAGGCAAATATTAAAATGATTGAAAAATATCCACAAGCAATGAATATTTATCCATGAGGATGATATTCTGGCCAGGTTGTTTATACAGTGATATCAAATTAAACGGCTGATGATAAAATGTAGGAAATACTAAAAATTAAATTCATTTTCCCAATCAAAACCTTCTGATTGTTCTAAACTTTTAGGCCAGTGGCTACACCATTTTGGGACACCGGGAGTTTCTATTCTATCGGCGCTCGGTGTATACGGCTTTATATCAATAACGGGTGTACCGTCATTAGCGTCAATCCATGCAATCTGGATAATGCCCTTTTTGTGGTCTATCTGGACAACCTGTACTGCCGTCAACGCAATCGGATTGGGGCGAACAGGCGACCTTGTAGCGAATATTCCCATTACAGCCGGGGCTTTTTTGTACGGTTGCGGCGCTTCAAGGATATTCCTCATTTCCGCATTATCAAAGTCGCTAAACCACCAAATAACGCTTAGATGGCTAAACCCATCTAACGCTTGTAAGGCAGGGATAAACTTCGGCTCAAGCTCAATAAACATTCCTTTTTCGTTGACATTGATTTTGCCAATAGGGTTTACCTGATAATTATGCATATTGTGTTCCTCCTCATGATTTTTATTTTACCTGCAAATCCATTTTAGACCCTCACACCATGAGAGAGTCAATATTAAAAAACATCGTTCTTCAATAAGTTTTTGGGTAAAACCCTGAAATAGTAACGGGCACGATAGCAATTATTTGCCATCGTGCCCGTTTTAGAAATAATAGGTTATATAGTGAGCGAATAGAACTTACCTCTTAAACGTTGTTTTGCATTCTTATAGCGTGTGTCTATTTTAGTTTAACAGGAATCCACATCTCACTATAATAGTTTTCGTCCTGCGTTCCTTTCGGGTACTGGACCGGATCACTGTACATTTCAATGCAGTAGCCCGCCGCGATTTCGTAATCCTTGCAGTTCGGCAGCCACTCGGAAAAGATTTTCTTGTTCACATCCTGCATAGACTGCGGCATCGCGCCCTTGCAGGTAAAAACAGCCCAAGTGTATTTTGGAATAACCTTTGTAACGAACCCTTCCGGAATATCCATCGCGGCATTGTAATTGTCGGCGATCAGATATTCAAACTCGTTTCCGCTCATACTTTCGTCAATGTTTATGCCGTAGGTGCTGCAAATTTCGTCGCATTTT
>Ga0153922_1000113_pt1 | contig 32306 bp, 30 predicted proteins | sample TSNJ006MetaG_FD_104723 | JGI IMG/M metagenome (GOLD analysis project Ga0153922, IMG submission 104723) | Attine ant fungus gardens microbial communities from New Jersey, USA - TSNJ006 MetaG | ecosystem: Host-associated > Fungi > Mycelium > Unclassified | place: USA: New Jersey, Brendon T. Byrne... | reverse complement strand
GTAACCGGAAATTGAATAAATTGTAAGAATAGTCTTGACAATGTTGGGGAGGAATGGTAAAGTTATAAAGTATGAAAATAAAGAAGAGTATCCACTCTCACCTTAGCACAGGAAGTGACTATGGTTAATATTGAAAGTAAACAGTACGATGCTGTTATTTTGGATGTTATTTAAGTGGATAGTCTGCCTATCTACTTTTTTTATGGAGGTGCACTACTATTAGCAATTTAATGATTAACGAGCAAATCAGAGACAGAGAGATCCGTCTGGTTGGTGAAAATGGAGAACAAATGGGTATTATGTCATCAAAAGAGGCATATAAGATGGCTCAGGATGCAGGTCTTGATTTGGTTAAGATTGCACCAACGGCAAAGCCACCCGTATGCAAGATCATTGATTATGGCAAATACAAATATGAATTAGCAAGAAAAGATAAAGAAGCTAGGAAAAAGCAGAAAACAGTTGACGTGAAAGAAGTCCGCTTATCTCCTAATATTGATACCAACGATTTGAACACTAAGATTAGTGCAGCCAGAAAGTTTATTTCCAAGGGCGATAAGGTGAAGGTTACACTTCGCTTTCGTGGTCGAGAGATGGCTCATATGCACAGCAGCAGACATATCTTGATAGAGTTTGCGGAGAAGCTGTCTGATATTGCAACGGTGGAAAAAACGCCAAAGGTAGAAGGTAGGAGCATGACTATGTTTCTGGCAGAAAAACGCTAAAAAAGACAAACATATATTAAGGAGGAGTACTTAACATGCCTAAAATTAAAACAAACAGAGCTGCCGCAAAGCGCTTTAAAAAAACAGGAACCGGAAAATTAGTACGTATGAAAGCTTATAAAAGCCATATCTTAACCAAAAAATCTCAGAAGAGAAAAAGAAATCTGAGAAAATCGACTGTAACTGATGAGACCAATGTAAAGAATATGAAGAAAATCTTACCGTATTTATAAGATGCAATAGTCGAAGGAGGAATTAAGAATGGCAAGAATTAAAGGCGGATTAAACGCTAAGAAAAGGCATAATAGAACATTAAAGCTGGCAAAAGGTTACAGAGGAGCCAGATCAAAACAATATAGAGTAGCAAAACAGTCCGTTATGAGAGCATTAACAAGCTCATACGCAGGCAGAAAGCAGAAAAAACGTCAGTTCAGAAAGCTTTGGATCGCACGTATCAATGCAGCTGCAAGAATAAATGGATTATCTTACAGCAAGTTTATGTATGGTTTAAAGCTTGCAGAACTGGATTTGAACAGAAAAGTATTAGCTGATATGGCTGTAAATGATGCAGAAGGATTTGCAACATTGGCTGAATTGGCAAAAAGCAAAATTGCATAATATTTTCGGATACGGAAATATAAAGTCGTTCTCAAGGTCGTAAAGAACTTGATGAGCGGCTTTATTTTTGTTATAATGTTTCCATGGGGTATTAGCACAGCTGGGAGCGCGCCACACTGGCAGTGTGGAGGTCACGGGTTCGAGCCCCGTATACTCCATTTACGGTACGTGAAATGCTTGATAATACAGGCTTTCACGTCTTTTTACGGATGTTTCATGCAGGACCTGGTGGCATCCGCGTTAATACACAAGAATTCTTATAATTTTGGAGCCGGTAGGCTCTATTTTTCTGTTCAGAGTCACAGCCAAGACCATTTTGTGCCATTATGGAGGTCAATGGACGTTGTGAGAAAATGGTGGGGTAAGTGTGTGTTTAATGGATTTGGGAGGCCATGTTTAGGATGATCCGGGCCATGGTTTCCGGGGATTGAAGCATACCGGTTTTTAGCCAATGCTGGATTAGGCCGATGCTCCCGTTTACGACAAAAATGAAGGAAAGCTCATAGGTATCTGCGACTTCGTTCTTGGATGCTGATGGGGTGACTCCACATTGTTCGCAGATTAGTATAAAAAGCTGTTTTTGAAAATCAAGGTCGCCTTGTTCGCTTAAGAGAACTTGGATGCAGGTATGATTATCCATGAGGTATTTTAGGATGTTGGCAATGTTTTTTACTGATTCGGAAATGTCCTGCTGCCAATTGTCCTGGATATTGCTGATTGCTTCTTTAGCCCATTCAAGGGTTTCGGTTTCTATTTTGTTTAGCAGGTCGTATTGGTTGGTGTAATGGGCATAAAAGGTGGTCCGGTTAATATCGGCATTGTTGCAGAGTTCCTTGATTGTTATCTTTGCTAAAGGTTTTTCTTTCATTAGTTCCATTAGGCTGTCGCGCAGGACCATTTGGGTGTAGCGTGTTTTGCGGTTCATTTTCATTTCTTTCATCGGATGTTCCTCCTTGTGCAGTTTTTGAGTAAATATTGGAAAACCATATTTTAATTTAAATTTGTTGTGAAAATGGCAGAATCAAAAATATCTGCGGGTTGTGAAAACAACTTGGTGTTATTATAATGCTTCTATAGGCATAAGTCAAATGATTAGTATGGAGGCATTGGAATCAAAATGGCATATATTAAATTTAACAACATTGTGAAAGAATACAAGTCTGAGGCGGTAGCGATCAAAGCACTGGATGATGCGAATTTTGAGATAGAGAAAGGCGAGTTGGCGGTGATATTGGGAGCGTCCGGTGCGGGGAAGACTACGGCGCTTAATATTCTGGGGGGAATGGATACGGCTACATCTGGTGAGGTTATCGTGGATGGGGTGGATGTAACGAAATATGACCATAAGAAGTTGATTGGGTACCGGCGTACTGATATTGGGTTTGTGTTTCAGTTTTATAATCTGGTGCCGAATCTGACGGCTTTGGAAAATGTGGAGTTGGCGGCACAGATTTGTAAGGATTCGCTTAGTGCATCGGAGATGCTTGAGAAGGTGGGGCTTTCTCACCGAACGGATAATTTTCCGGCACAGCTTTCTGGTGGGGAGCAGCAGCGGGTTGCAATTGCCAGAGCGATGGCGAAGAATCCGAAGCTGCTTTTGTGTGATGAGCCGACGGGTGCATTGGACTATAACACGGGAAAGCAGATTTTGCAGTTGCTGCAGGATACTTGCCGTAAGGAAAAGATTACGGTTTTGATCATTACTCATAATACAGCGTTGGCACCGATGGCGGATCGGATGATTCATTTTAAAAGTGGGAAGGTTATGAGTATGGAGCAGAATACACAGCCAACGCCGATTGCGCAGATTGAGTGGTGAGAAGTATGCAGACATCTTATAATAAAGACATTCGGCGTTTTATCAATACAAGCCGCAGGCGGTTTATTTCGATTATGATCATTACTGCCTTGGGGATAACGATGCTGACCGGACTATATGCTTCATGTCAGGATATGTATTATTCAGCGGATGAGTTTTTTGACGAGCAGAAGTTATATGATATTCAGATACTTTCAACTTTAGGGCTTACAGATGGGGATTTGGAAATTTTATCTAAAGTGGAAGGGATAAAAGCAGCGGATGGAGGCTACCAGGAGCAGGTCTTTATCGATGTAGATGAGGTACAGCATACAGCTGACATGATATCACTTGGTGATAAGGGACTGAATGAACCCTATATGCTTGAAGGGAAACTTCCGATGAAAGCAGATGAAGCAGCGGTGACCCAGGATTACATAGATGCTACGGGGAAGTCCATTGGTGATACACTGACGATAAAAGAGGATATAGAAGAAACGAAAGAGGACGATGCTGATAAGTCTGGAAGCGATGATAGGCAGGAAGACAGCAGCTTAGATGCAGAAGCTGATCATGATGCTGATGCCGGCCAAGAGAGTAGTGCGGATCAAGAGACGGATAAAATCTTGGATTTAGATGTAGATACAGATATAGACTTGGATAAAGATATGGATTTGGAGGAGGCCGAGACGCCGACGTTTGCCAATACTAGTTATACGATTACCGGCATTGTAATGGATGCCAGGGACATAAAGATTGATATAGGGGCAAAGTTTCAGTCTTCGACAGACAGCGACTATACATTCTTTATAAAGAGTTCAGCTGTAGACAGCGATATTTATACTTCAATCTATGTTCTGCTTGAGAGCGCAGAGGGGATCAACTGCTTTAAGGATGAATATGAAGATAACGTTCAGACTGTAATTAATGATATTGAAAGGAATATTAAGTCCCAACGGGAGCAAGCCCGTTATGATGCAATCATCAATGAAGGGAAAGAAAAAATCACTGATGCTGAAAATATCATGAGTGAGAAGTTCGCAGAAGCGGATGAAAAATTCGCGGATGCCCGGAAGGATGTAGATGATGGCAAAACGGAGATAGCAGATGGTGAAGATAAACTTGCCGAGGAAGAAGCAAAAGCGAAAAAAAAGATAGCAGATGCCCGGCAAGAGATTGAGGATGGTAAACAGGAACTGGCCGAAAAGCGTCGGCAGGCAGATGAAGAATTTGCCAATGCGGAGGCTCAGATTGAAGATGGGCAAAGGCAGCTTGATGAAGGACGGGCGGAACTGGAAGCTGATCTTCCCCAACTGCAGGAGGCATTTGGGGATGGGTGGCCGCAGAGTAACTGGGATGTACTGGTGAATGCAGCGGCGGCTCATGCTGCTGCAGGAGCGGATGATACGGTAATTATTCAGAACACCGCTGGTGAGAGTGCAGCTCTTCTAAGTGTGCTTAAGACCCAAGTGGAATATATGAAACAGGGGCTGCAGATGCAGTACCAACAATCTGCCGAGGCGATGACAGAAGAGCAGCTGCAAGCCCAGATAGCGCAATTAGAGGCGCTTCCTGAGACCTGTGTACAGGCGGCGATCGGGATGGGGAAAATTAATGGCGGGCAGCAGGCTTTGGATGTGCAAAAGGAGCAATTCTATGCCCAAAAGGAAGAAGCACTGCAGCAGATGGATGATGCCGAAGAACAGTTGATCGAGGGTGAAATGACCCTGGATGAAGAAGAAGAAAAGGCAAAGAAAGAGATTGAAGATGCCCGGCAGGAGCTGATTGATGGTAAGCAGGAACTGGCTGACGGAGAAACTGAGCTGACTGAAAAGGAACTGGAATATCAGGATAAAAAAACGGAAGCAGAACAAAAAATATCCGATGCGTATGCTGAACTTAATGATATTGATATGACTCAGTGGTATGTGCAGGACCGGACATCTCTTAGCAGTTATTCCGGATTAAAGAGTGATATGTCTTCGATTGAAGCTGTAGGCAGGGTGTTCCCGGTTATATTTCTGGTGGTAGCGATTTTAACCAGTTTAACCACAATGACTCGGATGGTAGAGGAAGAGCGAGGGTTGATCGGTACTTATAAAGCGTTGGGATTCAGCAATCTGGCGATTATTTTTAAATATTTGATATTCGCCTTTATAGCCTGCCTGATGGGCGGTATTCTGGGGGATATCTGTGGTTTTATCTTTTTCCCTCAATTTGTGTCGCTGATATTTGAGTCACTTTATACACTGCCGGAATTCCATCTGCGCTTTGATCTGGTTTACGGCATTGGCGGTATCGTTATGTTCATGGTGGGGATTGTCGGAGCAACAGTTATAGTCTGCCGCAGCGAATTAGCGAGGATGCCGGCAGCTTTGATGCGGCCGAAAGCACCGCGGGCAGGTGCGCGTGTTCTGATGGAGCGTATTCCGGCGATATGGAATAGGCTTAAATTCCTCAATAAAGTTACGGTTCGTAATCTGTTTCGTTATAAAAAGCGTTTGTTTATGACTATCGCTGGTATCATGGGATGTACTGCTCTGGTTCTGTGTGGCTTTGCTATCAGGGATTCAGTTAACTGGCTGGTACCTAATCAGTATGGTAAGATTTATCAGTATGATATGATGGTGGCGATGGATTGGAAGGACAATGAGGAGTTGGTGAAACTGTTATCAGGTGATGAAAATGTAAAGGATTACCTGAATGTACAGTTTGAGAGTATTAAGTTAATTAATACGGCGAAGGAAACGGAAAAGGTGCAGTTGCTGGTAGTGCCTGAAGGGGTGGATCTTCAGGATTATATTCGTACACTTAATCAGAAGGGGAAGATACTTAAACTGGATGATGAAGGGGTTTTGATAACGGAAAATGCGGCTACGTTGTTGGGGATTAAAAAGGGTAGCAGTGTTCAGTTACAAGATAGTGATCTGCTGGAATATGATGTGACTGTATCTGGTATTGTGCAGAATTATCTTGGGAATACGGTTTATATGTCGCAGGGGCTGTATGAAAATTTAATTTCGACGTATGAGCCGAATGTGGTGATAGCGCATTTGAGTAGTAAATGTGCGGATCCGGCGGGTTATGCGGAATCGCTTTTGGATAATGATATTGTGTTGAGTTCGATTTGTAATGATGAGGAGGTGAAGAATTTTAGTTTTGAATTGATAAATGGTGTAGTGGCGATATTGATTGTTATGGCTGGGGGATTGGCGTTTGTTGTGTTGTTTACCTTGTCGAATACTAATGTTTCGGAGCGGGTCAGGGAGCTTGCGACGATAAAGGTATTAGGATTTTATGATGGGGAGGTGCATCAGTATGTTAATAAGGAGACGTTGATTCTGACGATTGTTGGGATATTGCTTGGGTTGCCGGTTGGGAGGGTGTTGAGTGGATTTCTGACGGCGGCGCTTAATATGCCATCGATTCATTTTGCAGTGCAGATAAATACCAGTAGTTATGTGATAGCGGCGGTGATATCGTTTGGGTTTGCTGTTTTTGTTAATTTGATCACTAATCGGACGCTTGATCGGATTAATATGGTTGAGGCGCTGAAAAGTGTGGAGTGAAGAATGGTGGGGCGCTGCAAAATGTGTCTTGGGCCGATGCCCCACAGGCGCGTCCTCCTTGCTAAGAACTGTTACAATCATTAACTCCATTTTCAGAAGAATTCACTCAGCAAGTATTCTTTGGTAGAATTTTAGAATAATATAAGCTATAATATTCAAAAGTAATTGGAATATTAAAATAACTTATGGCAAAGAGGGGAGATTACAGATAATGGCAACGATTAAGGATGTAGCTGAGCGTGCCGGTGTTTCCATTGCGACGGTATCAAATGTGTTAAATGGGAAGGTATCTGCAGAGAGTGAGAAGTATAAATTGGTGCAGGAAGCTGTAAAAGAGTTGAATTACCGCCCTAATTATAATGCACAACATCTGAAAAAGGGGAAAACAAAATTAATTGGTGTTTTGCTCCCCAGTTTGGAAGTCCCGTATCAGGATATTTATACAGGAATATGTAAGGTTTTTGAAGGAAAGCAGTATTTCCCCATATTAAAGTTGATGGGAAATGATTATCTTCTTGAGCAGGAGATGCTGCAATCCTTTTTGGATTTGAGTGTTTCCGGTATTATTATAGTGCCGGCAAAATCGCAGAAGAATAAAAAGTATGAAGAAATAGAAAAGCAGAATATTCCTCTGGTTGTAATTGAACGTCGGATTGAAGATATGGATTGTAATTATGTTATATTTGATAACGCAAGTTTGATTAATCATAAAGTCACTGAACTTGCCAAAGACTGTGGACCAGATGGCATATTACTGATACACCAGAAAGGTTATTATACCGGAGATGAGGAATGCAGAAAGGGGTATTTGCACTCCGGTAAGGGAAGAGAAGAAAATATTGTGGTGGTAGGCAGTGAGCGTGATGAGGCATTTCGCAGAGTATATGAACAGTTAATTCTGCGCGGGGAAGAAGTGCGGCATATGATTACTTCAACGATGGAATTGGCGCTGGTGACTAATGAAGCGGCGGAGATGTTGAATTTGGATGTGGAGATTCATACGCTGGCAAATGACAGTTGGAATTTATACAATGCCTATAAAAGAATCCATACGATAAAACGAGATATGATCATGGCTGGAATCAAGGCTGCCAAAATGATTACGGATCAACAGGGGGCGAATGCTGATATTCAGACCTTCTATCTGAAAAGAAAACCCCAGGAGGAAAAGCGGCGGTTTTATGTCTCTGGGCAGAAGAAAGAATTACATGTGCTGGCATTGGATACCGAGGCGACGGATGTTCTGGAAAAGCTGTCTTATACCATGGATGCCAAGAGGAACATTCATGTCACTTACCATAAACGTTCCTATACGGAATTAAAGGAAGGGTTGGACGCAGAGATGATAAGCTCGGGATGCAATTATGATATTGTCATGATTGACAAACCCTGGCTGCCTTACTATACTTCCCAGGATTTCCTATATGAATTGCGCCGTGAGTTGGGGCAGGACATGCTGAAACAGTATCCGGAAGTAATTCGTAAGTGCTTTTATCCTTATGATAAAAAACGTTGTATTTTACCGATGATTTCCAGTATCCAGGCAATCTATTATCGCAAAGACTGGTTTGAAGACAGGGAAATGAAAGCTCAGTTCCAAAGCAAGTACGGCATCCCTTTGAATTCGCCCCAGAGCTGGAAAGAATATAATATGATCAGCGAATTCTTCACCCGGGAGTATAATCCTGATTCGCCCTTTGTCTATGGGACCGCCTTAAGTACTGCTGGTGCAAACAGTCTGGTATGTGAGTTCTATCCACGCCAATGGGCCTTTAACGGGAAGGTAGTAGACCGTTGGGGAGATGTGGTGCTGCTGCAGGATGGAAACGCTCGGGCGCTTAATAACTTGCGTAAAACTTATCATTACTGTAGAAAGGACATCCATTATGATACTAAGGATGACGAAATGTTTTCGCTGATTCTTCACGGTGAAGTGCCAATGGTTATGGGGTTTGCATCACACTATTATCCACAGAAATATAAGGAACCTACCTGTGAGCATCTTCTTGGCGTTATCCAGGTGCCCCGGGGAAAATCCATTCTGGGGGGCTACTGCATGGGCATCAATAACAAATCCAAGTATATTGAAGAAGCATGTGAATATCTGCGTTGGATGATCAGTGATGAGATGAGCATTGCTAACATGAGGATGAACGGATGTATTCCGACTGTAGCAGTTTATAATCACACCGGCTTGCGGATGAAGCATCCATGGATGGACTTAGTTGCATCTTCCTACGCTAACGGCGGTTCCAGAGATAAGCTAATCGCAGATGATGGTAAGCAGATTCTTCCGGAAGCTTTAGATAATGTCCTTGCTAAGATGATCCATGAGGCGTTGACAACCAATCTTGACACCCATGATTTGCTGGAAAATACAGAAGAAAAAGTATTAAACATGATTAAAGGAAACTTTGAAACGTTTTAATAAAACAATTCGGCACGAACCCGGTCCGGAAATATTGAGATGCCATTGACGGCTTGTTATGATTGTTGAAGAAACAATGATAACAAGCCTTTTTGTTGTGCAAAACACACAAAACATCCCACAGAGAAAAATGCTCCGTAAGGGATTGCACTGTAGCGAAAAGGAGATAGGAGGTAGAGTAAAATGAAAAAAATCCGTTGGGGGATCGTTGGACCCGGATGGGTGGCAAACAGATTTGCAGAGGGGCTGAAGTACACGGATGATGCGGTACTGGAGGCGGTTGTATCTAAAAGCTCATTGGAGAAAGTAAAAGAGTTTGCCAAAAACCATGGCATCCCCAAAGCTTATGGTAATTATGAAGAGTTTCTGGCAGATAAGGACATCGATATCGTCTATGTATCCATCCTGAATTCAGATCATAAGAAGATGGTTCTGGATTGCTTTAAAGCAGGAAAACCAGTGCTGTGTGAGAAACCATTTGCCATGAATGCAAAAGAGACCCAGGAAATGACCGAGGCAGCCAAAAAAGCAGACCTTTTTCTGATGGAGGCAATGTGGAGCCGTTTCCTGCCGGTGATGAAAACAGTTCGGCAATGGCTGAAAGAAGGCAGAATCGGAAAGGTAAAATACTTGCGTGCAGATCATGGGTTCCTCTTTGAAGACCACAGAGCGCGTCAGTTTGACCGTAAGATAGGCGGCGGAGCGATGATGGATCTGGGTGTATATGCGATTGCTTTTGCATCCATGGTGCTAGGATATGAGCCCTGTATCATTAATAGTCTGGCAGCGATAGGTGATACTGAAGTTGATGAACAGTCCGTTATCTCACTTTTATACCCTGGCAATGAAATTGCCGTCTTAAGCTGTACGATGTTGGCCGAGACTCCACAAGAGGCATGGATTGTGGGTGATGAAGGATTTATCCGCGTCAAAAAAGCATTTATGAATGCTGATACGGTAACTCTTGAAATGGAATCCAAGTTAACCGATGACCCGACAATCGTGGAGGAAATCAATATTACCATTGACGGACCGGGTTACCGTTATGAAGCGGAAGAAGCAATGCGATGCCTGCAGCAGGGGAAAAAGGAAAGCGATATCATGCCTTTAAAGGAAACCCTGGGCATCATGAAGATTATGGATACCGTACGGAAACAATGGGGATTAACCTATCCCGGAGAAAAATAAGATGAGGAGGCAGAATATGTTAAGAAGCAGAGTAGCAGTTGTAACCGGAGCAGCCCGTGGTATGGGCGAACAGATTTGTCTGAAAATGGCCCGTTATGGGGCAGACATCGCAGTACTTGATCTGGATGGTGAAGGTGCGAAAGAAACAGCGCAAAAAGTAGAAGCACTTGGCAGAAGAGCAATTGGACTGCAGGTAGATGTATCTAATAAGGCACAGGTGGATAAAGCATTCGCTGCTGCCGTTGCTGTCTTTGGCAAAGTAGATATCTTATCTAATAATGCCGGCATCTGCGTCCCGGCGCTGATGACCGAAGTAACCGAAGCACAGTGGGATAAATCCTTTGCGGTTAACTGCAAAGGTGCGATGCTGATGTGCCAGGCAGCAGCCAAGATTATGCAGGAAAATAATTATGGGCGTATCATCGTAACCGCATCTCAGTCCGGAAAAGCCGGCGAATATGCCAATGGACCATACTGTGTCTCCAAAGCTACAGTGGGAATGATGATGCAAATACTTACCATCGAGCTGGCTAAATACAACATTTTGTCTAACTCAATTTCACCGGGGTATACGAATACTGAGTTGTTCCGCAATGGTATGGCTGACCGAGGTACCCAGGAAGGACGTCCGGCCAAAGAATTAATCGATGAATTAATGGAAAATGTGCCAGCCGGCCGCGCCGCGGAGCCAGAGGAAATCGCAGAACTGGTTTGCTTCCTTGGCAGTGAAAAGAATTCCTACATTTCCGGTACGGATATTCTGATCGCGGGCGGAAATGTAATGTACTAAGAAATATAATGAGTGCTATAAAGCGCACATAGAAGTGGAGAATATTTATGAAGCAAAAATATTTTGATATTACTGCAATATATGAAGACATCGAAGCAAAAGACAAATTTGACATGGGTGACATCCTGACAAAATACGAAGACTATGGATTCAGCCACAGATGGATCCAGCCGCCGGTAGCATGCTATTTCGTCAATACGTTGGATGCTCACGGCAATGTCAACGTAGCACCGATCAGTATGGGAACTGCGATGTGGGGTGAGCCCTCAGACTGCGGTTGGTACTATTGCTTTGACGTACATAACAGACGCCAGACCAGAAGGAATCTGGATATAAACAAAGAATGTGTTATCAGCTATTATCCATACAGCCTGATGAAAGAAAGCTGGATTACCGGAATGCCAATTCCTCATGGTATCAGCGAGCTGGAGGTAGCAAAGATGAGCCCATTGGAATCAAAACAGGTTGCACCTCCGGGAATCATGGAATGTGTATCTAATTTGGAGGTTAAGATTCTGGATAAATATCCGCTTAGTAATAACACCTTATACATCGGTAAAATAGTGGGTTGTCATGTACAGAAAGATCTGTTGGAAAGAGATATGAAGATTGAAGATGAACCAGGGCTTGCTGCTGCTGATCTGGTATATGAGTGCTCTATCACAGGTGATACCCCCAGATTGAATTATGGACGCCTTAAGATGAAGAAGAGATATCGTACGGATGATAATCTGGGAGATAAACAGCGTTGGATTGGCAATTTCAATACATGGATGCAAAGTGAAGAAGAACGCGGAAGGATTACCAAGAAAGAGCATCAGCAGTTGTTGGAATTGAACAAGCTTTGGAAAATGAATCCGAACCCCGTTACGAATAAGGCAGTAAAAGAAGAGTTAACAGCAATGCTGGCTGATATCTGCTGGCGAAAAGTGGATTAGGAACCTAGAAAGGATAGTGGAGGTCATGGGAAGAACAAAACTAACAATAGCAGATATCCGCGGACTGAAAAACACGGATTATAAGATAACAGCGCTGACAGCACAGGATTATTTCTCAGCAAAATTCGCTGATGAAGCGGAAATCGATGCAGTCGTAGTCAATGATGTTTCCTATAGCTGCCTGAATCTGGGCCGTACTAATGGATTTGCCACTAGTGTAGATGAAATTATCGAGGCGACAAAAGCGGTAAAGCGCGGCTCAGGGGCATGCTTTGTGATTACTTCGATGCCTTTTGGCACATTTGCGGATAAAAAAAGCGGACTTAAAAATGCGATGTGGATTTACAAAGAAAGCGGCTGCGATGCCCTGCATGTAGAAGGTGGCCGGGCAAAAGTGATTGCCGAAATGACAAAGAACGGGATTCCGGTACTGGGACACATTGGTGTAACCAAGGTAAATATTGGTCAGACCGGTAAAACCCAACTTAAGGGAAAAACAGCAAAGACAGCCAAAGTATTACTGGCAGAAGCCCGTGAGCTGGAAGAGGCAGGTTGCTGGGGTATTGTTCTGGAATGCATGCCAACTGAAGCAGCGAAATACATTACTGAAAAAATCGGCATCGTAACAGTAGGCATCGGTGCCGGCATTCACTGCAATGGGCAGTTCCTGGTAGCAGATGACATGCTGGGATGCACTCCGGAATTCGGAGCGAAGTTTGTCAAACGCTATGCGAACCTTCCCTCCTATATCGTAGAGGCATATTCCCGATTCAAGGAAGAAGTACAGGAGGCAGAATTCCCGCTTGCTAATAACAGCTATAAAATGAAAGATGACGAAGCTGCAAAACTAAAGTCCTGATTTTCGGACAGCGCTCAATATACGAAAAGGGGGATTTGAATGAAAGAGAAAGAAAGTGCGGACCCGGCACTGGAACTAAAGCATATTTCAAAATCGTTCCCAGGAGTAAAGGCTTTAGATGATGTGAGCTTTTCTGTTGAACAAGGCAAAGTCCATGTACTGGTGGGTGAAAATGGTGCCGGAAAGTCTACCATTATTAAAATCATTAACGGAATCTACAGCGCAGACGAAGGTGAAATCTATATGTTCGGTGAGCTAATCGGACATGCTACCCCGAAACTGATGCGGGGAAAAGGAATCGCTACCATCCATCAGGAATTAAGTCCGGTAAAAGATTTGACCATAGGAGAGAATATTTTCCTGGGCAGGGAGCCGCTGAAGAAGAGTAAATTCATTAATTGGAAAAAGTTATATGATGATGCCCAGCAATTAATTGACGATTTTGGTTTTACATATAAGGCGAAGACAAAGATGAGGGAACTCACCGTATCCGACATGCAGATTATCGAGATTATCAAAGCTGTGTCGATGAATGCCAAAGTCGTTATCATGGATGAACCAACGTCTTCGATTACCGAAGGCGAAGTGCGGACGCTATTTCAACAGGTAAACCGCCTGCGGGACAGTGGAATCAGTATTATCTACATCACCCATAAGATGGATGAAATCATGGAAATTGGTGACGATGCATCCATCCTGCGGGATGGGGAATTAATCTCCACCCATAAAGTAGAAGACCTGACCAAGGATCAGATCATTGCCAAGATGGTAGGCCGCGAGATGACCGATGTATATCCTAAGAAAACGCAAGTGCCTGGCAAGGTGATCCTGGAAATCAAAAATCTGAATAAAGCAGGAATATTCCAGGATATCAGCCTTTCCTTAAGAACAGGAGAAATCCTTGGGCTGGCAGGACTGGTGGGAGCTGGAAGAACGGAAGTTTTTCGTACCGTATTTGGTCTGGATCCTTATGACAGCGGAGAAATCTTATATGAGGGCAAGTCCTTGACAGTGAAGAAAACAAAAGATGCCATCAGTGCCGGTATCATGATGGTATCTGAAGACCGAAAAGGAGAAGGCTTGGTATTATGCCGGTCGGTGGAAGAGAATATCGGTCTGCCAAATCTGTCCCGATACATTCGTTTGCATTTCCTGAACAAAAAGGAAGAGAAAAAGGAATCGATAGAAATGAAAGAAGCATTGAACATTAAGACGCCAACTCTGGAGACACCTTCGGGAAGTTTAAGCGGAGGTAATCAACAGAAGATTGTAATCGCAAAATGGCTTCTTCACCATCCGAAAGTATTAATCATGGACGAACCCACCAGAGGGATTGATGTAGGTGCGAAATATGAGATATACAAAATCATGTGCGATCTGACCAAACAGGGCGTAGGTATCATCATGATTTCCTCAGACCTTCCAGAGATTATTGGTATCTGTGACCGAGCGATCATTATGAGCGAAGGCCAGATTAAGGGCGAGGTGCCAAGAGCAGAATTTTCACAGGAATATATCATGTCGTTTGCAGTAGGAGGTAAGTAATGAAAGAAAATACAAAAAAATTTAACCTTGCTAATTTTTACAGCAAATATGGAATATTCCTTCTGTTTGTCCTGATGTTTCTCGTGATGTCGATTACTAATAAGAATTTTTTGTCGGGTGTCAACATCACGAACATTTCCAAACAGATTGTAGTTATCACTATCTTGGCCTGCGGCGAGCAATTAATGATTATTGCCGGTTTGATTGACCTGTCGGTAGGATCAGTTTTGGCACTTTCAGGCTGTATTGCCGCATCTGTGGTGGCCAATACAGCAAATGCACCGGTAGCAATAATCATTGGTTTGATAGTTGGTCTGTTCTGCGGAGCAATCAATGGCGGGATTCTCGTAGTTTTCGAAATTCCACCGTTTATCACCACTTTGGCAACGATGATGATGGCCAGAGGAGCAGTATTTGTATTTACTGACGGAGTGCCGATTTCTCAGCTTGGAAAGCAGTTTACCTGGGTTGGTCAAGGCTATATTGGTCCGTTGCCGGTACCGGTCCTGATTATGGTTGTTGCCCTTGCCATCACCTGGGTAATCCTGAACCAGACGCGAACCGGACGCTATATCTATGCCGTAGGAGGAAACCAGGATGCTGCGAATGCTTCTGGTGTGACTATCCGCAGTATTAAGTTCTTTGTCTGTGCCTTTTCCGGCTTGATGGCAGGACTTGCAGGAGTAATTCTGATGGCCCGGATGAATTCCGGTCAGCCAATTGCGGGTGAAACATATGAGATGGATGCCATTACGGCCGTTATCGTAGGTGGAACATCCATGTCAGGTGGCATCGGAAATATCCCGGGAACAATTATCGGGTCATGTATTATCGGTATTATCAAAAATTTTATGAATTTACAGAACATCTCCTCTTACTGGCAGAAAATCGTACAGGGAATCATCGTCTGCATCGCTGTCATAATCGACGTAAGAGTACGTAAATCAAAATCGTAATTGTTATTTGAAAGGAAATGCCAGCTGATTGTAAATTGACCAGTTGCTTACAGGAAGAATTTTCAAACTTGAAGGAGAGTATTGAAGAAGTTTTAAAATTTGAAGAAAGATAAAGCAGGTTGTACAAAAAAGGAGGATTTTGGGATGAAAAGAATAGTAGCATTAATGTTGGCATTGGGTTTAGTAAGCACAGCACTGATGGGTTGCGGTTCTGAAAGCAGCAGTGAGTCAGGAACTAACAACACAGAAGTCAAAGAAGAAACAGCTGATACTGTCGGCGCTGAAGATACTGCATCGGAGGCACAGGCTGGTGATAATGCCGACGGTGAATTTACCTTTGGTTTCATCACTCTGGCGGACAGCGATGTATGGTGCAAATCGGTGTGCACAGCATTCGAAAAGTATGTATCCGAGACATATCCTGGATGCAAAGTTGTAACTGCTGATGGTAACTGTGATGCCAATCTTCAGATTCAGGCAGTAGAGAACTTTATTGCTCAGCAGGTAGATGTAATTGTAATCCAGCCAGCTGATGCTGATGCAGCAGGCCCGGGAGTAGAGGCGGCAAATGCAGCTAATATACCGGTAATCTGTAGTGCAATTAAGTCGAACAGTGGTGAATATACCTATGTTGGTCCGGAAAATCTGGAAGCTGGTAAAATGCATGCAGAGTATGTAATGGAACACTGCGAACCAGGTGTGAAAGTGCTGTATCTGCAGGGTACTGCAGGATTAAATCATTCAACAGACCGATATAATGGGTTCATTAACACATTAGACGAAGCAAATTTCGAATATGAGCTCCTTTCGGCACAGGATGCCAATTATCTGCGAACAGAAGGACTGCGTATCATGGAAGACTGGATTCAGAAATATCCGGCATTTGATGTGGTCGTTGCTGCCAATGACCAGATGGCACTTGGTGCTATTGAAGCTTTGAAAGCCGCTAACATCGACGGAACCATGGTACTTGGGCTGGATGCAACTGATGATGCCAGAGTAGAAATTAAAGAAGGCTATATGGCTGGATCCTTGAAACAAGATGCTGTAGCCATCGGACAGGCTTCCGCAGATTGCAGCTTCAGGACCGCAAGCGGCGAACAGATTCAGGATGAGTATGTTCCATTTGTAATGATTGCAAAGGACAATGTAGACACAGAATAAATGATGTGTTGACAGCCAGGACGCCGCTGTGTACTAGTACACAGCGGCTGGGTTTTGGTGGTATGTACCCAGAGTTAAGAAAGAATTACGACTTAATCTTTATAAAATGTTCTCGGCAGAAAACTCTGCATATGTTCCAACATCGTATCATCAGGTTGGATTAAAATTCGGTTCAAATCCTGATTCATCGAAATGATAACTGCATAAGCTGTATTTTTCGGGTCCTGTGCGGAATAATCAAGGGTTTTCATATTACGATAGGAATCAAGGCGATGAGACTTGGCCGGGGCAATAAACTCTGCTTCTTTTAAATTAAAAGAAATCACTGGTTTACGTTTTGACCTATTATAAATAATATCGATATCCAAATCATGATTCAATAGCGTATATTCATATTCCACATGGAATCTTGGAAAGATAAACAGATAAGATACAACGCCTATGACGATAGCAATTAAAAATAAAATTGGTCCAAAGATTAAAGTTCCCACCGCAAGCGCTGCGATAATAATAATGAGCAGAACCTGCAGGATGCGGTCGCTTGCTTTGGGAAGCCGGGGTACTAAAAGTTCATATACAGCATGGTTCATAAATATCAACCTCCTTAGGTATAGCCTGATGTTTGTATGCATACTTTTGTTACTGAGCAGCCTGTATTTAGCATAAGCAGGATTGGGCATTATGTCAATAAAAAAACATTTGGATTGTGATACCAAAAGGCAGTTTTGTTAATCTGACGGAAGATTGTCAGTTTCTTTGTGGAATATGACATTGTTCTTTCCGGAGGGTTTTAGTATGATGATAAAAGAAAAATCAAGGAGGAACAATGATGAAAACAATGCAGGTATCAATCAATTCCATAGACAAAGTTAAATCTTTTGTAAACATAATTTCAAAGTTTGATTTTGATGTAGATATGGTGTCGGGACGCTATATCATCGATGCGAAATCGATTATGGGAATTTTCAGCTTGGATCTGTCAAATCCCATCGACCTTATAGTTCATGCAGAAGGCGCACAGTTAGAACAGGCACTGGCAGCAATCCAGTCGTACATCGTTTCATAGGAGGAAAATGAGATGGCAAGTATCAAATTAGAGCACATTAACAAAACCTATCCTAACGGATTTGAAGCAGTAAAAGATTTCAACCTGGAAATTGGCGATAAAGAATTTATTATCTTCGTTGGACCGTCAGGTTGTGGTAAGTCCACCACCCTGCGTATGATCGCGGGTTTGGAAGACATCAGTGGCGGACAGCTGAAGATTGACGATAAAGTGATGAACGATGTAGAACCAAAAGACCGTGATATCGCGATGGTATTCCAGAACTACGCGTTGTATCCTCATATGACCGTTTATGATAACATGGCATTTGGTCTGAAACTGCGTAAAACCCCGAAGGCAGAAATTGATAAAATGGTGCGTGAAGCTGCCAGAATTCTGGACTTAGATAAACTTCTTGACCGTAAGCCGAAGGCATTATCGGGAGGTCAGCGGCAGCGTGTTGCGATGGGCCGTGCAATTGTCCGTGATCCAAAAGTATTCCTGATGGATGAACCGCTTTCTAACCTGGATGCTAAGCTGCGTGTGCAGATGCGTATTGAGATTTCCAAGCTGCATCAGCGTCTGGGCGCTACCATTATTTATGTAACCCATGACCAGACCGAGGCTATGACACTGGGAACCAGAATCGTAGTTATGAAGGATGGTGTGGCACAGCAGGTAGATACGCCACAGAAGCTGTACAATAAACCAAATAATCTTTTTGTAGCTGGTTTCATCGGTTCACCTCAGATGAACTTTATAGATGCCGTAGTAAAGGCAAATGGAAAGGATGTAACGGTAAAAGTCGGCGATTCTATGCTGGAAGTACCTGCATCGAAAGCAAAAGCATTGATTGATGGCGGTTATGACGGCAAGACGGTTGTAATGGGTGTTCGTCCGGAGCATGTACATGATTCTCAGATGTTTATTGAGACATCACCAAAGAGTGTAATTGAAGCAACTATTCGTGTATATGAGCTTTTAGGTGCGGAAGTATACCTTTACTTTGACTATGCAGGCGTACAGATGACAGCCCGAGTAGACCCAAGAACGACTGCTAAGACAGGGGATACCGTGAAGTTTGCCCTGGATATGGAAAAATCACATTTCTTTGATAAAGAGAGCGGGTTGACGATTGTTAATTAATTCGATAAGATGTGTGTAGAACCAATTATGATGTTGTTAATAGGAGCATTTGATGGAGCAGGATCAGGAATTACAACGATTATTGAATGAATTAAAGCAGGATACGGGAATCACATTCGCTGTTACCGGCGAATGTGAGGACGGCCGTGAAACAACTATTGCCCAACTGCGCAAATTAGTGAAATCATATAAGGCCGGTAATAACCGTGAGTACTTTCTGCAGCAGGTGTTGAACGGGGAAGTATTGTCTTCCCGGTTATATCAGGATGCAAAGAGATTTCATATAGATGCAGGGGATTTATTCCGTGTATTCTATATCGAACTTTGCCAGGAGTATGATATTGATGTACAGGCTATTTTGAAGAGCCTGTTTTACCCGCAGACTGCTATTTTCGTGATTCCCATGAGTTCCTCTCATTTTGTAGTTCTGAAAGCTGTCAGAAAACGAGACAGTGAAGCAGATACAGCTAAGACCGCCCATATGATCCTGGATATGTTGAATACCGAGGCGATGTTGGATGCCCGGGTGGCATATGGAACGGCAGCAGGGCAATTAGAACTTTTACAGGATTCCTATCGTGAAGCAAGGCTGGCCATGGAGATTGGACATATTTTTTATGTCCGTGAGCGAGTGTTCACCTACGACCGGCTGGGTATTGGAAGATTGATATATGAATTGCCGGTTTCTGTCTGTAAAGCATACGTAAAGGAAGTGTTTGGTGATAAAATACCCGAGAGTCTGGACTTGGAGACACTTACCACCATCAACACCTTTTTTGATAATGGCTTAAATATCTCCGAGACAGCCAGGAATTTATACGTACACCGCAATACGCTGGTGTACCGGCTGGAGAAGCTGCAGAAAACCATCGGACTGGATATCCGCAATTTTGAAGATGCCATGACATATAAAATTGTCGCAATGGCTGTAGATTATATCCGGTACATGGAAAAGAGCTGAATAAATGAGCATATAATATTTATTACAGAGAAGATACGATGAGTATTTTCTATATAAACAAAGTTAGTCACAGTCACTTTAGCAGCATTGAATATTTAAGGTAAATATTCAATGCTGCATTTTTTTCATATACCCATATTTCTTCAGCGAGTCCCTCTGCCGGTGGGAATCTTTATTTGTCCTGCAACATAGATTATAAGGAGATCCTTCTGTACAAAAGGAGACATTTGTATTGAAAAAGATTGATTATAGAAAATTAGGATTATTCATACCGGTTATATGTATTGTATTGATGGGTATGATAGTAATGAAAAAACCACCGGAAATAGTTTCGGTATCAACGACTGCAGTTTCTAATAAAACGGCAGAGAGACCCAAAAAGATAGCCCTGACATTTGATGATGGCCCCCATCCTCGCTATACAGAACAGATATTGGATGGACTGGCCGAACGAAATGTCAAGGCGACATTTTTTGTTTTAGGAAGGAATATCAAAGGAAACGAAGATATTATAAAAAGAATCCAGGATGAAGGTCATTTAATTGGTAACCATTCTTATGATCATGTCCGTCTTACCTCTTTACGTTTGGAAACAGCATATGAAGACTTAAATAAAGTAAATCAGTGCATATATGATATTACAGGGGTCTATCCTATCTATGTAAGGCCCCCCTTTGGTGAATGGCGGAAGGGGCTGGACTGCAAAATGAATATGATACCAGTTCTGTGGACGGTAGATTCCAAAGATTGGCAATTGAAAAATGCAGATAAAATTGTAAAAAATGTAGTAAAAAAAGTAAAAGAAGGGGACATTATACTAATGCATGATTGGTATAGTACATCAGTAACGGCAACTATGCAAATTGTTGATGAACTTCAAAAACAAGGGTATGATTTTGTAACAGTTGATGAATTAATATAAAAATAAGATAAGAATCAATCTAAAAAAAACATAATATTTTACCAAAGAAAATAGAAATAGTTGAATATTATAACTTTACTGGGGTGTATATCCATGTTATAATGTCAACAATTAACAACGAGGAGGCCCATTACCATGATTATAATTGGCGAAAAAATCAACGGTTCTATTCCGTCCATGGCAAAAGCGATTGCTGAGCGGAACGAAGAGCACATCAAAGACATCGCTAAGAAACAGGCTGACGCAGGTGCTACTTTTATTGATGTATGCGCGTCTGTAAGCGAAGATGTTGAGGTGGAAACTTTAAAGTGGATGATCGACCTGGTACAGAGCGTTACAGATACCCCAATTTCTGTAGACAGCCCAAGTGCAGCAGTGCTGAAAGAGGCATATAAGTTCTGTAACAAACCGGGTATTATCAATTCTGTATCTATGGAAGGCGACAAAGTCGACGTATTATTCCCTATCATTGCAGCGAATCCAGGATGGGAAGTAGTTGCACTGCTTTGTGATGATACCGGAATTCCGCAGTCTGCAGAGCACCGTCTGAGAGTATTTGACGCTCTTATGGAAAAAGCAAAGGAATACAATATTGATCCCAGTCGTATTCATATTGACCCATTGGTAGAGATGTTGTGTACTTCCGAAGATGGAATCGCGATGAACGAAGAAGTGATCAGCACTATCCGTGCAAAATATCCAACTATACATATCACTGCAGCTATCAGTAATATTTCTTTTAACCTGCCGGTGCGTAAGCTGGTTAACTTAGGATTTACCGTACTTGCGATGAAAGCAGGTCTGGACAGCGGTATACTGGACCCGTTAAACAGAGATATGATGGGATTGATCTACGCAACAGAAGCCCTTTTAGGTTTGGACGATTACTGCATGGAATACATCGGTGCGTATCGTGAAGGGCTTATTGGACCGATCAAAGAATAAGTTTTGAGGAAGGCTTATTTTTAGATAAAAGAAACTAAACAAAAAACAAGAAGCGGAGGAATGTATTATGTCACCAAAAATTCAGGAAGTAGCAGACTTAGTAGCAAAGGGAAAAGCAAAATTAGTTGGACCAGCTGTTCAGGCAGCTATTGATGATGGATGCGATCCAACAGAAATCTTAAATGGCGGAATGATTGACGCTATGGCAGTTGTTGGTGAAAAATTCAAAAACAACGAAATCTTTGTACCGGAAATGTTAGTAGCTGCGAGAGCTATGAAAAAAGGTGTTGAGGTATTAAAACCACATCTTTCAGCTGGATCTACAGGAGCTATGGGTAAATTGATCATTGCTACGGTTGCAGGCGACTTACATGATATCGGTAAGAACCTTGTTGCTATGATGATTGAAAGTGCTGGATTCGAAGTTATCGACCTTGGAGTAGACGTTCCGATCGAAAAAATTATCGAGTGCTACAAAGCAAACCCAGATACAAAAATCGTTTGTTTATCAGCTCTGTTAACAACAACAATGCCATCCCTTAAAGATACCGTTGCTGCACTGAACGAATCAGACTTCAGAAGCAATATTAAAATCATGGTAGGTGGAGCACCGATCACTCAGGAATTCGCTGATGAAATCGGAGCAGATGGATACTCAGAAGATGCGGCTAGTGCAGCTACATTGGCTAAAGAGTTAGTTAAATAATTTACTTCGTAAAGAAGGACAAGCTCCCGGCATTTGTGCCGGGAGTTTTCAATTAGAGAAAGGATTCATTATTTATTCTTCGATGTACTAGTGTACTGGCTGATATTAAAATCTGACAAGCAGGAGGAGCGGTTATGGGAGCGACATGCAATCAAGAGGTTATGATTACAGTAATTGGAAAGGGGAAAAGTTTTTCAGTTGTTTCTGATAAGACAGAAAATATTTTAGCAGTGATCAACAAACAGGGAGCATATTTTAGTGCTGTCTGTGGCGGCAAAGGAAATTGTGGGAAATGTAAAATCCGTCTGGTAGAGGGAACACTTGCAGTTACCCTAGCGGATGAAAAACACTTTTCTGCAGAAGAACTGAAGAACGGTTACCGCCTGGCTTGTCGGGCATACCCGGAAACGGATGTAACTGTCAGTATGGAATTCCAGGATGAAGAAGGATTCGAGATCCAGGTTGATCATTCCCATGCCAGATTAAGTGATAAAAAAGTAGAAGAGAGCGGTTACAATATTGCAATCGACATCGGAACAACAACGATTGCCTTTCAGTTGCTGGGCAAAACCAGCAAAAAGCCAATCAATGCATATGCAACATTAAATCGTCAGCGTGCCTACGGTGCCGACGTTATCTCCAGAATCCAGGCATCCTGCGATGGCAAACATGAAGAACTACAAAAAAGCATTCGCGAAGACCTGATGGTCGGAATCATCTGGCTGGTAAAAGACACCGGTATTGAACCATCACAGATTGAAAGCATCGCAATTGGTGCCAATACAACCATGATCCATCTGCTGATGGGATATTCCTGTGCCAATCTGGGTGTATATCCTTTTATTCCAGTTGATATCAGCCTTCAAGAATGGCCTTTTGAGCGTGTCCTTGGCAATACTTATAGTAATGCAGAAGTGACTCTGTTACCCGGCATTTCTACCTATGTGGGCGGAGACATAACCTCAGGACTTTACAGCTGTGACTTTGGCAAGAAGGATGAGATATGCCTGCTGGTAGACTTGGGAACAAATGGTGAAATGGCAATTGGCAATCACGACCGGATTGTAACCACCTCAACAGCTGCCGGACCGGCCTTCGAAGGCGGGAATATCTCATGGGGAATGGGTAGTGTACAAGGCGCAATCTGTAACGTGGAAATCCAGGCGGATGGAGTTGCCGTGCAGACAATCGGAGAAAAGCCTCCCATCGGACTTTGTGGAACTGGCGTAATAGAGACAATCGCTGAACTGGTAGAAAAAGAATACGTTGATGAAACCGGACGCTTGGAAAAGCCATACTTTGAAACTGGCTTTGAGCTGGCGAAAACCCCGGAAGGAAAAACTATTACCTTCACCCAACAGGATGTACGGGAAATCCAACTGGCAAAATCAGCAGTACGCGCCGGAATTGAAGTACTCCTGAGACGGTTTGGTGTAACTTATGACCAAGTATCATGCGTATATCTGGCTGGTGGGTTCGGTTTCCATATTAGCCAGAAAAAATCCATGATCATCGGATTGATCCCCAGTGAATTCGACGGCAAGATCGAAGCGGTCGGTAACAGTTCTCTGGGGGGAGCCCTGCGCTATCTGCAGGAGTCTGATGGCAAAGACGAAATATTAAAAGTATTGAGTCTGTGTTCCGAGATAGATCTTTCAACAGACGCAGACTTCAATGATCTATATATGGAGTATATGTTCTTTGAATAGTTAATGACAGATATGCTTAGAAAAATGAAAAATATTATTATTCAACAGTTCCTTGGGACGAACAGAAAGGATTTGAAATGGATATATTTGATTATATGAAAGAGCAGCAGATGGAGAATGAAGCACCTCTGGCGTCTCGGATGCGGCCGGCAACTTTAGAGGAAGTAGTCGGGCAGGAACATATCATTGGTAAAGATAAGATGCTCTATCGGGCCATCAAAGCAGATAAGCTCAGTTCAGTTATCTTCTATGGCCCGCCGGGAACCGGAAAAACCACCCTGGCAAAAGTCGTAGCTAATACCACCAGCGCTGTGTTTGAGCAGTTAAATGCAACTACATCCGGAAAAAAGGATATGGAAGCGGTAGTAAAAAAAGCTCAGGATAATCTGGGTATGTATGGAAAAAAGACGATTCTATTCGTCGATGAGATTCATCGGTTTAATAAGGCTCAGCAAGACTATCTGCTTCCTTTCGTCGAAGACGGTACCGTAATCCTTATTGGAGCAACAACTGAAAATCCTTATTTCGAGGTAAATGGAGCGTTACTTTCCCGCTCTATTATCTTCGAGCTTAAACCTCTGGCTCAGCAGGATATCGAGCAACTGCTCCAAAAAGCAGTCGATGACAAAGAGAAAGGAATGGGCACATATCGCGCTGTCCTCGAACCGGATGCCAGGGAATTCCTTGCTGATATTTCTGGAGGTGATGCCAGAACAGCACTGAATGCCATAGAATTAGCAATCCTGACCACCCAGCCGAAAGAAGACGGAAAAATCCATATTGATTTGGAAACAGCCTCCGAATGCATTCAAAAACGTGCAGTTCGATACGATAAAACCGGTGATTCGCATTATGATACAATCTCTGCATTTATCAAAAGCATGCGTGGATCCGACCCGGATGCTGCCGTTTTTTACCTGGCTAAGATGCTGTATGCCGGTGAAGATATTCGATTCATCGCCAGAAGAATTATCATCTGCGCTTCAGAAGATGTCGGCAATGCTGATCCGCAAGCACTGATGGTAGCAGTTTCGGCGGCTCAGGCGGTGGAGCGGATTGGCATGCCGGAAGCCCGGATCCTTCTGTCTCAGGCAGTTGTCTATGTGGCAACAGCACCCAAAAGCAACGCATCTTATCTGGCTGTAGATGCAGCTACAGCGATGGTGGCCAGCAAGAAAACCAGTGTACCGCCGCACTTGCAGGATGCTTCATATTCCGGTGGGAAAAAACTTGGCAGGGGTATTGGTTATCAATATGCCCATGATTATCCCGATCATTATGTAAAGCAGCAGTACTTACCTTCGGAGATAGAAGGCAGCAGATTCTATCATCCCGGTGAGCTGGGTTATGAGAAGCAGATTAAAGAACATTTGAAGAAGTTGCGGGCAGACCATTCTGGTTAATGCGAATTAGACGTTACAGTTTAGCTTTTGGCTGAACTGTAACAATTAAGCCATCAGCTCTTTCATCAAATATGCATAAACTTCCTGGCTTTTCTTGTCCCAGTTATTGCAGATTGCTTTCGCTGTATCCTCTGTCGGTGCAGTTAATGCCAGATCGATCAGATTATTGCCCCGTTCCTTTACCTGACAACGCACGACATACTCCTGCTGGGTGTTCTTGCGGTAATCAGCCAGAGTAGAAACTTCGTTGCGCAGTTCATAAGAATTCTGGTCCAGGAATGTATGGATGTCTTCTTTGATGGCATAGGAGATTTCTTTTTCAAAATAAGTTATTGTGTTTAATCCTTCTTCTGTTATATGGTAATGAGAAGAATTGCGGATGGTTTCTACACGCAGCAGATTGGCTTCGACCATTTCGGAAATTGCTTGTTGCAGGTGGAAATAGGTGGTATATCCCTGATCCAGAATGAAACTGGAAATCTGTGCGTTTGTCATTGGAAAGGTGACCTTTCTGAGCATGTATAAAATGATTAGTTTGTATAGGGTTAATGATTCAGACATAATCAATCCCTCCTCATGAATGATATAGCCGCCCTTGCCAGGTGCTGCGAATGTGCATACGATGGTGCAGTTCGTTTAAGACGGTTCTTTTGGCCCTGCTCCATGTGGGTGCGATCAGCAGGTCCTTAGGACCGTCACCGGTTAGGCGGTGGATAGCAATTTCAGGTGATAAATGTTCCAGGCAGGTGATTAAAACGTCCAGGTATTCATCCATGGTGAAGACGGAAAACAGACCGTTTTCGTAATCGCGGGCCAGATCGGTGCCGCTTAGTACATGGAGGAGCTGGAGCTTAATGCCCTGTATTGGAAGTTTGTTTAAAAAGGTTATCGTGTTCAGCATGTCTTCCAGAGACTCCCCGGGGAGTCCCTGGATTGTATGGACAATCACATCGATACCGCGCTGATGCAGGTTAGAAACCGCCTGTAAAAAACAGTCCAGGTCATAGCCGCGGCGAATATAACGGGCAGTCCGTTCATGAATCGACTGTAAGCCTAATTCTATCCAGACGGGCTTTTGGATGTTGAGTGAGGAAAGCAGCTGCAGTACATTTTCGTCCAGACAGTCGGGGCGGGTTCCAATGGATAGTGCAACAATGTCGGGATGGGAGATAGCTTCTGTAAATACAGCCTCCAGGTGACGAATGGGACCATAGGTATTAGTATAGGCTTGAAAATAGGCGATAAATTTGTTCACAGGACGTTTTTTTAAGATTTGTGCTTTTTGGGTTTCGATTTGTTCGGTGATGGAGAGAGTGTTATCTGGGGTAAAATCGCCGGAACCGCCGGCACTGCAGAAGATACATCCGCGGGTGTCCAGATGTCCGTCCCTATTTGGGCAGGTCATTCCCCCGTTTAATGCCAGTTTGTATACTTTCTCGCCGAAACGCTCATGGAGCATGGTGTGAAAGGTGTAATAAGGTTTGGAAGATCCGTTCATATAATTGTCCTTTTTAATCTAATCCCATACGTGCAAATACCATCTCATAGCCATCATTGCCATAAGCCAAAGAGCGGTTTACACGGCTGATAGTAGCAGTGGAAGCACCGGTCTTTTCAGAAATCTCCAAATATGTTTTTTTCTGCTGAAGCATTTTGGCAACTTCAAAGCGCTGTGATAATGAAAGTAATTCATTAATGGTACAGACATCTTCAAAAAATATATAGCATTCTTCTTTATCTTTTAAACTTAGGATGGCTTCAAATAGCTGATCAACAGCTTCGGTACGAATTGTTTTGCTCATGTGAATTCTCCTTGTTCAATTTGTCAATATGATTACATCGATATTTTAACACGTTAAAATATCGATGTAAAGAAGGTTGTGAAAAACAAAGAATCTGCCGAGGCAGATTTCTTGCGAAAAGACTGCTTTGGCAGATTCATTATTTATTCTTCGATGTACTAGTGCAGTTGATCGATTAATTTTTCGATAAGCTGCTTTTTTACATACACATCGAAACTTAACATACAGATGAAAGAAAATAAGTGGAGGAATTCCTGGTCCTCTTTGGGAGCATCGGAGTAGGTTTCGGATGACTTCTCGAAGTACTTTTGGAGGTCTTCTTTCATATTTTCAATCTGGTTTTCTTCCAGACGGAACACTTCCTCATAAATGTATGTCAGATCAAATCCATTTTCCCCATCAAAATATTTTTCTGTGATTGGTTTTAAAAGTGTCTGGATATCTGTGATGGATAGAATGCTTTTAAAATAGTAAATGAAGATTAACAGCAGCATATGCTGGGTAGAGTATTTCTTCTTTACCGGTGGGGGGAGCAGATTGTTCTTGGTATAGTTATTGATCATGGTTTTGGTAAGCACTTTGTCATCTTCATAGCGTTTGGATGCAGCCAACTGAGCATCCATGAAAGTGGTTACCTGATCCATGTACAAGTCAATGTTAGGAACATCACCTGGTCTGATGTGATCAATCCGGGATATGCTTGCCAAAATGCTGTTTAACATATCTTTTGTGTCAATTGTCATGATATATCACCTCTTAGGTCATATTATATAGTTTTCAATACCAGATGACAAGCTTTTTTTGAAGTTTTAGCCAAGGGAATGCTGCGTGTTACGGTTCGCTCCGTGACCAGCAACACGCTCGCGATGCACAGAATTGCATTTGACTTAGCTTTGCCGGCATATTATAATAGACGTAGTGTAGTTATGAAACGATTTTGGATGGAGAAGAGTGAATGAGTATATACGAAAGTTTAAATACACAGCAGCAGGAAGCGGTTTTTCATACAAACGGGCCGGTACTTATATTAGCTGGGGCAGGTTCGGGGAAAACCAGGGTGCTGACTCATAGAATTGCATACTTAATTGAAGAGCAGGGTGTGAATCCGTGGAATATCATGGCGATTACTTTTACGAATAAGGCCGCTGAGGAGATGCGGGAAAGGGTGGACTCGATTGTTGGGTTTGGTGCGGGAAGTATCTGGGTGAGTACATTTCATTCCACCTGCGTGCGGATTTTAAGAAGATTTATTGATCGGATTGGGTATGAGAATAATTTTACGATTTATGATACCGATGATCAGAAAACGCTGATGAAGGCAGTTTGTAAGAAGCTGAATATTGATACGAAGATGTATAAAGAGCGGTCTATTATGTCGGCTATTTCAAGTGCTAAGAATGAGTTGATCACGCCGGAGCAGTTTGCTAAGAATGCAGGTGGGGAATGGTCGCTTAAGACGTATGCACGTGCTTATAAAGAGTATCAGAGTATGCTGCATAAGAATAATGCGCTTGATTTTGATGATTTGCTGGTTAAGGCAGTAGAGCTTTTTAAGGCTTGTCCGGATGTGCTTGAGAATTATCAGGAGCGGTTTCAATACATAATGGTGGATGAATATCAGGATACTAATACGGTGCAGTTTGAATTTGTTAGTTTGCTGGCGAAGAAATATCAGAATTTGTGTGTGGTTGGTGATGATGACCAGTCTATTTATAAGTTTCGGGGGGCGAATATCGCTAATATTCTTGGCTTTGAAAAGGTATTTCCGCAGGCGAAGGTGATTAAGCTGGAGCAGAATTATCGTTCGACGCAGAATATTCTCAATGCGGCTAATAAAGTGATCAAGAATAATATAGGGCGTAAGAGCAAGAGCCTTTGGACGGATAATGAAGAGGGGGAATCGATTCATTTTCGGCAGTTTGGGAATGGGTTTGAGGAAGCGGAGTTTATTGCGGGTGATCTTAGTAAGCGGGTGAGAGAAGGGCTTTGTGCGTATAGGGACTGTGCGATTCTTTATCGGACGAATGCACAGTCACGCGTATTTGAAGAAAAATTTCTGATGGCGAATATTCCCTATAAGATTGTGGGTGGGGTTAACTTTTATGCCAGGAAGGAAATTAAGGATTTGCTGGCGTATCTGAAAACGGTGGATAATGCCAGGGATGATATTGCAGTGCGGCGAATTATTAATGTTCCGAAAAGAGGAATTGGTGCTGCTACTATTGGTAAGGTGCAGGATTGTGCTGATATGGAGGGATTGAGTTTTTATAATGCTTTGCGGGATGAGACGTGTCAGCAGAAGGTTGGCAGAAGCGCGGCGAAGGTTCGGCCATTTGCTGATTTTATTCAGCGGCTGCGGAGCCAGGTTGAATTCCTGTCGGTTAGGTCGTTGATGGATTTGATTATTGACGAGACTGGTTATGTGCGGGAGCTGGAAGCGGAGGATACCGATGAAGCCAGAGCCCGGATTGAAAATATCGATGAATTGATCACTAAAATTGTTAGTTATGAAGAATCTGAAGAAAGTCCTACTCTTAGTGGATTCTTGGAGGAAGTGGCATTGATAGCGGATATTGATACGGTTGATTCGAATAGCGACCGTGTGCTTTTGATGACCTTGCATAGCGCTAAGGGGTTGGAATTTCCGTATGTGTATCTGGCTGGAATGGAAGAGGGTATGTTTCCCAGTTACATGTCGATTTGGTCGGAGGATCCTACCGATTTGGAGGAGGAGCGAAGGCTTTGCTATGTGGGGATTACCAGAGCGATGAAGGATTTAACGATGACTTGTGCGCAGCAGCGCATGATTCGGGGCGAAACGCAGTATAATAGAGTATCAAGGTTTGTCCATGAGGTTCCCCGGGAATATGTGGATATGGGACGTCAAATCCGGGAGAAGAAAAAACTTGATATTCCGGGTTCCAACAGTTATCAGCAGATGCGGGAGTCGTTTCGGACGCAGGTATTTAAGCCGCAGCAATTTGCTGTAAGTAAGGCGGATAAACTGGCATATGATGTGGGCGATACAATTACCCATGTAAAATTTGGCGTGGGCATTGTTAAAAATATTGTCGAAGGCGGGAAGGATTATGAAGTTACGGTGGATTTTGACAGTGTCGGAGTTAAAAAAATGTTTGCCGGTTTTGCTAAATTAATGAAAATCTAAATGAGTGTGATAAATTTAGATTTTTGTGGTAAAATAATGCATATGGTGGTATAATAATCTCTAACTAAGAGGAAGGACGGTGTTCTTTATGAGTAAGATCGATGATTTAGTAGCTCTGCTACAGAAAAAAGAAAAAGAAGACACAAAGTGTCAAAATACATTGTTATGGGTGCTGGCAATTGTAGGTGCAGTTGCGGCGGTAGCAGGTATTGCATATGCGGTATATCGTTTCTTTACGCCAGATTACCTGGAAGACTTCGAAGATGATTTTGATGATGATTTTGATGATTATTTTGAAGACGAAGAAGAGGATGATGATACGGACGCATAATTTCATTAATGAGATATGTATGAAGCAGGAGAGATACTGCTGGGTGATGCCAGGCCAGTAGCTATCCTGCTTTTTAAATGTGCAGCAGAGTTAAGGATGCCAGGTGTTTTTGCATATAATTAGCAGAAAGCAGGTTTAGGATAAGGATGAAAAAAGGACAAGTATTAGAGGGGATAATTGAAAGTGTGGAATTCCCGAATAAAGGGCAGGTTTATCTGGAGGAAGAAGGTAAGAAAGTAATTGTGAAGAATGGCGTACCGGGACAGAAGGTGCGTTTTTCTGTAAATAAGATTCGGAAAGGGAAGGCAGAGGGGAGGCTTTTGGAGGTCTTGGAAAAATCACCTCTTGAGGTAGATTCAAAATGTCCTCATTTTGGATTGTGTGGGGGGTGTACCTATCAGACGCTTCCTTATGATGAGCAGCTTGAGATGAAAGAGGCGCAGGTTCGTGGATTATTGAAGGAATTTGTGAACGATGAAAAGTTTGAAGGGATTAAAAGAAGCCCGAATCAGTTTGGATATCGTAATAAGATGGAGTTTTCTTTCGGTGATGAATATAAAGAGGGACCGCTTGCATTGGGGATGCATAAGAGGGGGAGCTTTTATGATATCGTCAATGTGGAACAGTGTCAGATCGTGAATGAGGATTATCATAAGATATTGACTGTGACGCTTACATATTTTACGGAGATTAGTGCGGCTTATTATCATCGGATGCGGCATGAAGGGTATCTGCGGCATCTTTTGGTAAGAAGAGCAGAGAAGACTGGGGAGATATTAATTGACCTTGTAACCACTCGGAATGGTTCGATGGATAAGGCGGAGTGGGTGAAGCGCTTACTTGCGCTGAATCTAGAGGGAAAGATTGTGGGGATATTGTATACGTATAATGATGGTGTGGCGGATGTGGTTAAAGACGAAGGCACGGATGTGCTGTATGGGCAGGATTACTTTTATGAAGAACTGCTGGGGATGAAATTTAAGATATCACCGTTTTCCTTTTTCCAGACTAATTCGTCAGGGGCAGAGGTGCTGTATCAGATAGTGCAGGATTATATTGGGGAGACGAAGGATAAGGTGATCTTTGATTTATATAGTGGTACAGGAACGATTGCTCAGATAGTCGCCCCGGTGGCCAAGAAGGTGGTAGGTGTTGAGATTGTCCCGGAAGCTGTTCAGGCGGCAAAGGTGAATGCCCAGTTGAATGAACTGGATAACTGCGTATTCTGGGGTGGTGATGTGTTAAAGGTTATTGATGAACTTGGTGAGAAGCCGGATCTGATCATACTTGATCCGCCCCGGGATGGGATTCATCCGAAGGCACTGGGAAAGATTATTGAATTTGGTGTGGATAAGATGGTATATGTGAGCTGTAAGCCGATTAGTTTGGCGAGGGATTTGGAGATTTTGCGGAATGGTGGGTATGAAGTGGTACGGGCTTGTTGTGTTGATCTTTTCCCAGGGACCGTGCATGTTGAGTGCATATGCTTGATGTCTAAGGTTGAGGAATAGGACGCTTGGAATCCCTTGTTTTATGGGCATTTGATGATGTTGTGGATTTTACCGAGTGTGTGAAATTCTGAGAAATTACCG
>Ga0153922_1000112_pt1 | contig 32564 bp, 36 predicted proteins | sample TSNJ006MetaG_FD_104723 | JGI IMG/M metagenome (GOLD analysis project Ga0153922, IMG submission 104723) | Attine ant fungus gardens microbial communities from New Jersey, USA - TSNJ006 MetaG | ecosystem: Host-associated > Fungi > Mycelium > Unclassified | place: USA: New Jersey, Brendon T. Byrne... | reverse complement strand
ACGATAGGCTCAGGAAGCATGGTGCGACATAGTCTTGATCGATTGATTTACCGACATCTTAGGTAAAAACAGGACTCGATGAGCTGCTATCCAAACACATCGCACATCTCTTCATTCGCGATCCTCTTGTTATTTTTTCTGAAACGATTGAACAGGATGATACCTCCAGCAGCGATCACTTCGAGGTATGATTTTCTCATCCCAGTCCTGGCACCCTGACACATGTGACTCAGAATATCCAATCAACCAATTGGCAAACATTGCGATTTAAACCACCCCCACCTAATTCATCGATAGGATGGCGAGTTGAATTCAGAAGCATGGAGGTCCAGCTAACAGACTTTGAAAATGCTGCATTCGCCATCTTTGTCGTCCTTCTTTCGCGTGCAATCCTTTACTTTAACCTTAATTTCTATGTGCCCATTTCAAAGGTATTTGAGTCTCAAACTGCGTGAGCATTGTAGTTTTCAAATTTTCTCCTTAGGTCGATGAAAACATGCAACGGGCCCAGTTGAGAGATGCCAGACGCTCGGGTAGATTCTACTTCCGTAAGGACGTCTATCCTCATGACCGTAGTGTCGCGAGCAGTGCCGCTTCTCTCTGTTCTGGAAGCTCCTCGTCGCTGGATGGCTCTATACCCAAGCAGAAGAAACTCGGCAATTGTTTCACGCCTCCTGGTCCTCCTGTAAATGGAGAACTAAACGTACCCATCAAGGATGAGTACGAAGAAATGACTATGGATGAGATCATGAACGGGAAGGTGACTATCTTTTGTGAAATCCCTATCCTGCTTGAATAACAAATTCTCAAAGGGAGTAAATTTTCCGGGTCTTCTTGGCCTGGTTTCTGCATATCTTGATACCCTAGAAATAGAGCCAGAAGCTCTGGCAAGAATTGAACGATACCTCAATCTAGTAAGACGTCGAGCTAATGGTCAGCGTTCTTGCCATTCTGCTTTTGCCTTCTAGCTCAAACCGATGCAATAGGCTCCTTGGAAACTACCGCTACATGGATCCGTAACTTTGTGCGTTCACACCCACGCTATGAGTTTAATTCCGTAGTTTCACAAGAAATTAATTATGATCTGTTGGTTGCTGTGGATGAAATGTGAGTGTAAACCTGGGCTGGAGCAATTGGAATTACTTAGTCTATTACCCAGTGAACGTGGAATCCGACTGGAACCGACTCTTCTACCCGAGGATTATACCGGAGGAAACAAGGACCAAGGTTCTATTGGGCTGTAATCTGATTATATGTATTATAATATATCGTGTGAATATGGCGGCAGAATCCGTGGACATGACTCCGCAAATTCACGGCCATCACGAGTTCTCATAATGTCTTCACTACGTTTTCTTTCTGTTGTGCGCCGGGCAACGACTAGTTTTGCACTCGCAAGACGTGGTTATGCTGAAGTCAGTGACAAGCTCAAACTTTCCCTGGTCCTTCCTCACAAAGTGGGTACTCAGATATCTTTCAGGTATCTTTCACGGCTGCGATGGCTTGACTAACATAAGGTTGTCTATGAATATATAAGACTATCTTCTCCTCTCAAGATGTTGTTCAGGTGAACATTCCTGCTGAGTCCGGTGACATGGGTATCTTGTCAAATCATGTTCCATCAATCGAACCTTTGAGTTCTGGTGTTGTTGAAGTCATCGAAAATTCGGGATCTCAGAAATTCTTCAGTATGTTGTTCGATTTCCATTGTCGAAAGGCTGACGCATCCTTTTGAACGCATAGTTTCTGGTGGGATCGCGACTGTACACCCAAATAACAAGCTTACCATAAACGCGGTTGAGGGTGCTTCACTTGAGGATTTTTCTATTGAGGTGAGCTGGTTCGACGGGTGATTTTTGTACAACTGGAGTCTCCCCGAACATTAGGCTGTGCGTACGGGACTCGCGGAGGCAAACAAGGTCGCTTCTGGGACTGGTTCTGAGGCTGATAAGGCGGAGGCACGGATTGAGGCTGAGGTTTATGAGGCACTGCAACATGCTCTTTCGAAATAATTTCTCTCGTTTATTATTGAATCATTCGTGAGACTATTATATTCTTTGTCCCTGTGGCAGAGCTGGAAGCGCTTGTTGCGATTTGCAGTTGTTTCCATGACAAACAATAAAGTGTGAGGCGCGTAGTGGTTCAAGGCGTGTGGCGCTGAATCTTGTTGAACTGTTATAGTTGCTTGCCTCTCGCATTTGTGCTCAAGTGCTACCCATGGACCTTATTCTGAGATTGGAATTTATTGGACACTTGAAAACGTGGGACGACCGTTTACTAGTCAAAATGATTTATCGGAGGATATTCGAGACATGGCCAAAACCTTTACCAAAGGATCAAGCTCGAAAACGAATGGACAGCCTGATTACCACGCATCATTTTTCTAACGTCACCGTATGTTCTCCAACTATTCCTGCTTTGATCTTTCTCTGAGACCACGTCTAGAAAGAATTGCGGCCCTGGGTTGACTTGGCATTCAATCCAGGGAAGAAATTTGTGCCAGCTCAAGAAGTCGAAGTCACAGATCGGTTAATAAGATGCTTCATCAATGTTCAGAGGGCTCTTTGCGGAAATAACCATGATCTTGCTTCACGGTTTGTGAGAGAGGAACGACGAAACCTTGGACTTCCAGAACCGATTCCTCAACTTTCTAGGGAAACAATGGACAAGCAAGGAGTACAAGGGGAGAAGAGGGGGAGGCCAATCGATGGGAATACAGGTCACAAGCGCCGGAGGATTGAGAAGTCCACCAATGGACGGGCCGATATCCTGACACTCAAGCCTACTCCACCCTGCAGGCTCTCGGACGTCGAAAAGACACCCCCACACTCTGCATGTCGACTACAGGCATCTTCGGACCGAGTGCAGTCGAAGAACACTAAGGCTAATCAGTTTCGTGGCCGTCCAGACAATGGGTGTCGTGCGAGTCCAAAACAAACGGTAGCTGATCACAAGGGGAAAAATACATCCATTCCGCTCCCTCGAGAGAAGCGCCGCAGGGCAACGACAGTACAGGGGACTGCGAATAACACGGTCCAGCCGCACGAGCACTTTAACGGATCAATAATGGCTACACCACCTGGGACCGATCCCATTGTCAGCGCCAAAGATTTCCCCCGAGATACCTATACCCACTCGGACGTCACCGCTCAAGAACCTGATCTCAAGCGCGAACGGATCAAGAACTCGGACAGTCCATCAAATGACTGTATTTCTGCTCGACACGCGGTCCCTGAGATATCTCCGCCTATTGTAGAGATCCCCGCCGGCGAAAAGGCATTCGACGAAGCAATAGAGTTACCTCTCCTTCATAACTGGCTCCAGGAACCGGTGGCAGATGGATTAATCTCTGGCGTCCAAAATCCAGGGATTGAGTTCTGTGAAGAAATTGCTCCTCCAGTGTCCTCTGTCAAATCCCCTCTCGACAACTATCCTCCAATTTGGGCTCAAGTAAGATCATCATCATCATCCTCTTGTAAGATGAGCTCATTTTCTGCGGCAGTCTCGCCAAGAAGTTTGCGAGTCCTTCGACTGGTTTCGAAGCTACCAAGGAGGCGTTTATCACGCCCGTAATGTCGCTAGAGGATACCTGCTTAGTGCATTTTCTGCAAGGTTAGGACTCCAAAATTATCCTGCTATTCTAGAGATTGACCTCCGACAGACGTGATAAATTCGAATATGGCGGAAAGCTTATCATCTCTCATGGGTGAATATCACATTACTCGTACAGTTTTTATTCATAATCCTTTATAGCGGTGGAAAGGCGCAGAGCATACACACTCACCACAGGCAAAGTGTTGCCCAGGAGGCGGAAGATCAACTCGCGAAGGATAGATCTGTTCAGGCATTACTCTCGAACTTCCGTTCTCGACGTCCCCTTGTTCTTCTCATAGATGACAAATATGCTCTCTTCCCGTATGATCTTGGGTCCAAAGGCGTTACATACGCTGTTCTTGGCTTCTATACTATCATTCACGCATGGGGTAAGAAGCACGTCCGATTTTCCCGAATGGAAAAACTGATCGACATTAGCGGAGTATCAGTTGGTGGGCAATGAACGAGGGCGTGTTGTCCGATACAAGTTTGCATTCCAGTGGTGTGAAAGCCAGGTGTGTTCTACCTTTGACATATCGCATAGACTCAGGATGTTGAAATCAAACAGGGAGAGCCATGGTGGTCAAAGTCTTCCAATGCCTCTGTCAATCAATGTCTCCGAGAAGATAGTTTACTTGAGGCTCCTGAGGAAGATATAGACGTAGACTTTCAGGCAGATCAAAGGTCACTTTTTCCAATTTAATTTAATTGAACTAGCACTGACAATACAGACAGCATTGGCGAATTTGAGCATATCAAGGATATCTCGAGAACTTGTAGAGCGTGTCATCGGGCCTCGCCTCATATCTATACTCTCACGTGGACCTGTCTGGAACCAGAGTGCAATTGGTTTTGGCGAGATGAAAACGGCCTCCCTCTACCGGAGGAACTCGAATACAATCCAGAATTTCTCAAGCTCGCACCTAATCATTCTTTGGCTGTCCCATTGGAAGAACTAGCACCTGAGCCACCTCTCCCCGTCTCTCAAGGACCCACGACCGACTATGCATATACTAGGGGTTGGCATTGCAGGAACTGTGGACGACTATCGAGTCGGTGAGTCCTATCGTGATCGTCATGATACTACCAGCCGTTGATTCTGATTTATCAGATTTAAATGGGAATATTGGGAATGCATGCACTGCAAAGTAAATAAATAATCCTCTTACATGCTTCGTTTCGCTACAAGTTGCTTAATCATTCCACAGGCTGTACTTTCAGCTCAAGGAGCAATACGATCTGCGACAGAATTCTTATACCTGACACTTCCTGTACCCTATCAACGATGTTATATCGCAGAGAACTCAGGTAAGCCGGGTGTCTGTTCTTTGAAGCAAGTATTCATTTCTTCAATAGGAATAGTGGATCTACCAGTAAAAACCTTCCAGCTCGTGCCTGGAGATACTGAGAATACCATACAATGCTTTACCTACGAGCTCCCGGGATCTCGGTAAGGACATTCCACGCATGAAACCACAGGTACTGGGATTTATTTGTGTGAAGTGGCCGGATTCATCACATCAAGACTGGACATCTACGTTTCAATCATGAAGCGGACACGATCTTTCAAGACTATCAAATACAGGCCTTGAAAGGTGCACTACCTTTCCGAAGGTGGCCTCTGAGAGCTGTGAGTACCATAAATATTCAGGAAGGGGCTGTCTAAAAGATCTCAGCACAAATGTAATTCAAATCCTGGTGTCTGCTTGTCCCTCTGACCCTCTTATAGGTCGTGGTACACTCTTGACAAATTACTTCTCACAGAATGGCGAGTGATCTCCACCAATTTTAAGATAATTGAGTAATAATTATTTCATGTGGCTAGCTGGTGTGCCTTACCAGGTAAACTATGACTTACACGAAGACCATCTTGCTTATAATCGATAGTATGTTGGCGGAACGGAAAATACTCTTTCCTTCGACCAAGTTCCCGACGTTATTGTGAGAGCGCGTAAGCTCATCGAAGCCCGAGTCAATCTGGTACTTGGTAAAGATGCACATTTTAATGAAGTTCTCAGGTGAATGTCTCCGACTACTTGAGCCGTGCATGACCTTTCTCACTTCAATTGACTCAAGTGCTGCATACATGGAGCGACAGAGGATGGCGGTATGCTTCCTTATGGGATAATTACCCAGAACCTGAGGCATGTTGCTTTGCAGTTCCACACAGATAGTGAAGTTGGCCTGGGTCCACTGGTTGCTGGCCTGTCGCTTGGGTCCCCGGCTTTGATGCATTTTCGGTTGTTGGCCAAACACACGGACCCAGGATCTCAACGCAATATCGCGATCTCGGTTATTCTCCGACACGTAAGTCTTGTTCGATTATGTAGAGAATGTTTTCGAGTGAAGCATCCCACAGGGTGATGTCCTTGCAATGGACGGTGCAGGAGTTCAGCAGTATTACGAGTATATCCCTCCACGAGCTTATCACCCATAAAAGCTGATATGACATACTCAGGCACACGGTTGTACCAACCAATTTCCGGATCGCCGCCACAGCTCGTTATATTGACGTTACTCACCTGAATCACTAAAAATTCTCTTGAATCAACGTACATGTACTATACACATTTTTTAATCACTAACTGCTGTCTTATTGCTGTCTTATTGTCTGTCTAATCACCTCAATTAAACTTATGTAAAATCCTTAGTGTGGATGCGGCAATGGGCGATTTTGACTGTATGCCGCATATGCAGGGTATTGTGGTTGCCTAGACAGTGGGCGATATGTCTGCCGATTGGCAGTTACAGTTAAAGGGCTAGGCTTTAAATTTTGAAACATTATCAATCCAGAAATCTTGAAAAAATTCAGAGATACTCACTTGTCCAGAGCTCCGCTTCTGATTGGCATGAAAAGCATGTAGATTTGCAATCTTTGTCTCCACCTCTCGTTTTTCAGACTCCAAGCGCCCAAGATCTTGGGAAACTAATACAATCTGCCGAGCCAATTCCTTTTTCAACTGATCCACTTGCACTGAGAGTAGTTTTTCCTAAGTGAAGAGGGCTGTTGCATCGTTCTTGAGGACTTACTTTGGACGTTAATCACAGTTGCTTCCTTCATCGCTTCGACAAATCGTAGCCGTTCACCTTTGATCTCGCCTGATATCTCTACGCTGGCCTGTAAGTAACACGTTTTGATAACTACAAAGTTTACCAACCGGCAGTAAAAGCTCGCAAGAATGCTTCTTGATCTTGTCTTTGATGCTCCATAAAATTTGCTAAAGCTTGGACATCTGCACACAACATCTAGACATCTGGAATTAAACCCTGAAGTGAGTGGAAAGACTCACTCATTGTATTCGCAGAATTTGCATTGATTATTTCTGCAAGTTTGTCAACTGAATATTGTAATGTTGAAGGATCATTTCGACTCCTAAGTTCCAGCAGGACCGTGTAGATGTCGTTCAATATACCAGTTCGTGATGATTCAGGCTCCGAGCATAGATCCCTACACAGCCGTTCTACGTTCGTCGCCAAACCATTGATCTGTGCTGTCCCATTCCTGACAAAGCTTTCGAGCCACTTGACAGTGGCTAGTATCAGACCTCATTGATCGACTGGAAAGTTACGCACTGAATTGAGTTCATTCAAATATCGGACACTATCCGCCTGCTGTCGAATCTGCAAGGCACGTTGCCCGTCATCACTCTCAATCAGTGCTCTAATCTTCAAAAGCTATCTTTATTGTTAATGATTGAGGTTTTCGACGAGAGTGTAGATCGAAGCGTACTTCAGAAAGGCCAGCAGAGCCCGGGGTGGAAACTTGGCCAAGAAGGGAAGTCATATGAGCCGAGAGTTTCCCATCTAGATGCTCCTTCAAGGTGCTAAGATCGGCCTTGGTCGCCACCAAAGGATTATGTGATGAAGTGATCTCACTCCCAGCGTCCTTTGGTGTTTTGTCAATGTTCCCGAGACTTTCCATCAGTACGTCTATTTTTCTAGACAGTTCAACTCGAGTAACCTCCAGAACTTTTCTTGTCGCTCTGCAGGACGACGGTGGAGATGTCATTTGCAAACATTCGAACTTCTGTACTAGCTCTTCCACTTTTCTTTTTGTCGAGTGTGAGTGATGATTGACCTCAAGTAATGTCTGGTGAAGTGTCTTTCCTCCACTTCCTAAACCTATAGAATTTTTAATGGTAGAGAGATTGTCAGAAATGTGTTTGAAATGTCCAATTTTGGTGAATCGATCATCATCTGGAGAGTCGTTGTCGTTTGCGTAGGGGAGTTCTGAGCAGGTGCTACCATGACGTTCTATTGCTGGCCGTTCAGGTGTCCTATCCTCCACAGCCCTGCTCGATACCCCTAGGTCAGGAAGAAACTTGCTCTCTCTCAGATGCTCAAAAGGTTTGTGTTCACCGGGTTCAACTTCCTCTTCTGATGTTAAAACACTCAAAAATCCACTTCTGCCTGTTCCGGCTGTGCTGACTGGGGAGAAAGGCGACAAGGACCCGCTAGTTCGCTTCAAGGATGGGCTCTGCATGGATTGATCCTTCTCCAGCTCGGCCAAACGCTGTCTGACCATAGAACGGCGACCCAGGTCAGTTACTGAAGGACTTGTTGCTGGGCTTGGTAGGCCTGGGGGTGGTGGGGGACCTGGAGAATATACACTGGGCGAGGGAGTTTGTGCTGAGTCGATTCTCGGCATAATATCGACTTTCGAGATCAGAGAAGTGTGAGGGATCGTCAAGGGCGGCAACATGCGAGGTGTTTTGGGCGGAAGAGGTGGAAGGGACCTCTCTCTGCGCACACCCACTGTTGATTGTTTAGGAGCAGCATGCATAGTCATCGTACGACCAATATGTGATCGTCTTTCATCTTGAGGCTGACCCAACTTATGTGTTAGCTCTTTAAGAGATCCAAAGCTGCCTTTTGTATTCATGGCTGTCGGCAAGATCGAGTCCCTATTACCATATCAGCAACATTGTCTGGACACAAGTGTCTTCCTCACCAAAGCGCAGTGACCCATGCAGCCCTTTCGCCAAAATTTCGCACTGCGAATCTGTCCGTCTGGTGACTTCGTGAGACCAGCTCGAGTACTTTAAGTCCGTGCGTTTCTTCTTGTTCATTCAATAGCTCCAGATCTTCCTGATTCAAGTCACCATTCGTGAGAGACCGCACGTCAATGCATCGACTTAGGTCCACCTCCAGAACACGATGATTAGAATCGTTATGACTAAACCAAGTGATGCTCAGCTTTCTGCCTTTAATGACACCGTTGCAAGAATTCCACGCAATTGCCGTGCCGTCTGAGGCCTTAGACAAGTACCAGATTGGTCCAGAAAAATCAGCCTTGTTGGAGTCGATACTGAGAACTTGATCCACCGGGAGTCGATATAACTCTGTTATTTGTCCTCTACTTGGTTTGCTGAGGAAGGACAGATGGTCACCAGTAACACTGTCTTTCTCTGGGACCTGAGGTGGATGTTCCAAGACAAGTCCACCTGAACTATGTTTGCGAATACCTTTAGCAGCGCTGATAACCTCACCCGACTTTCCTGCACCCTTTTTGAGTGTCGATAATAGATTACGGATGCTCAGTCGTAGAGGAGACTTATTCTTGTCCTTCCTGACTAGCATTCCATGATCGTCGTCTCTGCGGCTAGGGTGACCCTGTACTCCATATCCTTTTCTTGAACTGCTCGCATCAGGTGGTGGAGTACACATTCTCTCGTATCGTTCGACCATGTCCCGAGTCGATGAGTGGTGCCCAAACCCTGAAGGTCTTTTATCCATGTGAGGTATGTTGCGCGGTTCGTCCGAGAGTCCTGCGCAGTCTGCATGGAGATTGAAGGCACCAATGCTCGTAGCTGTGGATAGCCTTCCGTTGTGTAGTGAACTGACACTTTCAGCAATGCTGCGAGGCCCTCTCATGCTCTGGAGATTTATCGCCCTGCGACTGGAAAGAGAACTATGGACTCAGGGGAAAACGTACAATATTTGAATGTAGACTAGGAAATGCCGTGCAAACTCCTTAATGTCGTGCAAGAGGATGAATTACTGTTGCGGCCTCTCGATGGAGGCTTATATCAAGCTATTAAGAACAGTGCCTTCATCATGTTGGAGATCGGATGTAATGTAGACCAGAGATTTAGGCAAAATAACAAGCTTGTACAAAGTTCTGTGGAAGTGAATTGGAGAAAGACCTAATTGGATCAAAAGACCTAATTGGATCAAAAGACCTAATTGGATCAAAAGAGTGCTCCCGACCAGGGTCGAACTGGTGATCTCCGGATTTCACAAGCAATCTTGTGTCACATCAAATATGAGACCGGCGCTCTAACCAACTGAGCCACGGAAGCGGCATATCGAGGTGTAAATGTTATTAAATATAATTAGAAAACATTGATTTCCACTTCTCAGAAGAAATATCAAAAATACATTTGCTTTCTCTAAGTTATGTGGCACATTAGTCACGTAGACGAACCTCTGATCAGATGTTGGTGCTTTACAGTCAGAGGTCAACGCGCAGAGGGCGGCAACGGTCAGCCACTACCTTAAGGAAAGAGACAATGCGGACGAGGAAATTTCACGGCAAACACCGAGCTTAAACACATTCTTGGACACACTGGAAAGAATATAGTCACTTCCGACGTTGGAAAGGAAGAGAGAGGAAAACAACACAGATGCGATTCAACAGATTCCATTATCACCAAACACAGATCTTCCAGGAGAAACAACCACGAAGTTCAAAATCACAGAAACCCAATCATAGGGAAATAAAAAAATTGTCTTCGCTGACCAATAGAGCATCATTCGTCAGCATCTGCAGCTGAGGCAATGTCGGAGGAAGGGGGCGAGCCAGACGAAGCGAAATCCGCATTGTGGAATTGTCGGCGATGATTTTCCATTCGAGAGCGTTTTCGCCCCAAAGGTGAAGTTTTTCCAGGGAATCCCTCGAGTTTTCCACGGTTCGCATCCAAAGGAAAATCAATGGGCGAAGTTTGGGCGGTTGGGACAGGGACAGAAGCTGGGCCTGAAGCCAGAACCGAAGTCGGAGCTCGGACAGGGGCAGTATTCGAGTCTGAAATGAGGCCGGCATTGGCGATCAATGGCAAAGAAATTAGGACGGCAAGAGTGAAATGCATATCGTGTATGTAGTATATAGGATGACTTGTTGTAGTTTGCAATAGTGAGTAAATCTTGAAATATTTATAAAGCACAGGCGGGAGGCGGACAGGTATATACAGATATTATGTCACAAGCACTAATGATATCATTGCCCCTGGACAATCTATTTCAAGATCAAGTCATTGCAAATATCGTCGTGGTGTATATGTTACATGATATAGGTAGCCCTACTATATAAATCTTAATCTGGGCACTTGGCAAGAATAAAGGTCCAGACCGCCTCAATCATAATAAAACAAGTAGATAAAGCACTCCACGGATTTAGCCGTTCAACAGCTGAGCTCATACTGCAACACCCCCAGAAGGATTTGTCGATACACTTTTCCGGGTCGTAGCAGGCACATCAATCTTCACTCTATGTTCATCGTCAAAGGGAGAGATAAACATGTTATTAAACGGGTCCGACTGGAGAGCATAAGACCCAGTAAGTAATCTTTCCAAACTCCGTGCTGCACTTGGCGGCGCAATGTTGGCTCCCGTGCCGACGCCAGCTTTGTTTCCTTGGTTCATGGAAGGAAAACTAATCGATAAATGGTGTTTTGGGGCATCAGGAGTTCTGCTAGGAGGAACGGGAGACGAAGTTTGGGGATATCTTCCTCGACTCAAAGGCACAGGATATCTAGAATTTTCGTTCTCAAATCCATAGTAAAGTGGAATGGGAACCGATGACTGCTGCAGTCGAGCCTGAGATTGACTAGAAAAGCCATCACAAACGTCTTCACCATGTCTGGTGTCAGCACTATTGATACCGCCGACTTGTTTCGGTTGATGAGGCTGAGGCGGTAAAATAGAAGGACGATCGGGCTGGGAGAACTTGTAAGGATGTGGGATCTCAAAGCTAACCGATGGCGAGGTCGCAGAGGGACTGAAAATGGCCGACTTGCTCAAGATGCTAGTTGGAGTCTGAGTCTGAGCCTGTGTGGTGGATTTTGACCAACGTGATTTTGGTTCATCAACAGCAGTGATCAAAGATTCGTTCTCGCCTTCCCGAGATGCATCTGCAAAATCGAAGCTCGTGAATTTCAGCTCTGGTTCTCCGATGCTGCGCTCCTCTGTAAAGGTCCCTTGTTGTTCTTTCTTACCGATAACAGTGATCATTTTGTCAAACCAACTCCTTTGGTCTTTCTGTTCTGTTGGGACGAAAGGAGGAGGAGCCTTGCGAGGTACTATCTTCTCTTTGACGAAGGTCATAAATCCCTTCTTTTGCTCAACTTCGTGCTTTACTTGGTTTTCAGCGGGGTCAATTTCCCAGTTCTCCCCTGAATCGAGTCTGATGTCAATAAACGAAGGAAGTTCATTTGTAGACGAGAGATGACCTTTGATGTTCACTGAAGCAGTATCGGAGCCTCTCAAAGATACAGCCAGACTATCAAGACCTTGATTCCTTTGATTCATCCACCTCTTTCTCCTCCGATTCTCTACGATTCTCCGGCCATGAGAATGCCAAAGAATAATTCCGATACCCATGAGCACAACCAGTCCCCACAGACCAAGAAATACACAAAACATGATCCGCTCCTTTCTCAGACTATCCGCGTACGAGTTGATGATTTTGCCAATCAGACTATCGCGATCATTAGAACCTCCGCCAATAGCTGCAGCAGCAATAGGCTGAACCGCCTCGTTGACAGTGCCCTGAGAAACGACAAGAGCTGAGTCGTTCATCCTAGGCATATTGACATGAAGATTATCGTGCAGGAAGGTGAGGACATTTTCAATGGCATCGACCTTGCTTCCAATGAAACAGCGAAGGAACTCCTGAGCAGGTTCTTGAAGAATAGTATTACCAAAAACACTATTCACAGCGTTCTCAATGTCGGCGTAGAATTCACTGACAGTGGCATTGAGAGTGGTGGTAGTCTGGTTAACCCATCCAAATAATCCATCATTAAGAGTCGTCTGCACTGCGTCGATACGAGCGTTAACCTCGTTGGCATATGCAGCTGACTGGTTGTACATGCTATTATTGATTGAAGTTGCGATTGTGTTGCTGAAATCAGAAACGGTGGTGGCAGCTCGGCCTTGATACCTGGAGATAAGAGGACCCATAGCTAGCAACTGCAACTCAACACACAAGAGGCCGAAGAACCCGATTAAGAAAACGGCAGCTGCAGGTGGATGAAAAACATAATGAAAAAACCACTGCATGTACGTGTGCTGTGATGGAGTGAGGCGAAGCAATTGCGAAAGGCGGTTCGTGATGCGAGTAATGAATGGATGAGAGGAATTGGCTTGGAGCATGAGAAGATTGTGATCCGTCAAAGTCATCTGAGGCATCCCAGCCGAAGTCCGGGTGTGGTACATTGTTGGGTCTGTAAGCCACGCTTGGCGAGTGTACTCCAAGTGAGTCTTAAGACAGTGCCACTTGTACCAGGTCAAAAGACAATTTAATCCAATTAAGATCAAAGCGAGGATAATGAGGACAACAATCCCAATTTTTGCAGTCTTGATCAGGTCCTGACCGATGTCGTCAATGATAGACGTGTCCATATCGTTACAGAACGAAAGACGGTTTTGAGCAGGGATGGGCATGACAGAAGTGTCAAAGGAAATTTCGGAAAATGTGTCATTAATTTCCTTCTTCAATAGCTCAAAAGGCGTATCGATACTAGCAGATCGATGAATATTTTCATGCTGAAAAGTATAATCATGGATACCTACATAGATTCAACTTTGTCTTTGAGATCGGCGACAGTAGGGAGACTAGCATTCAACTTGGTGAGGTTGTCTTCAAAGGAAGAAGGAAGCGTGAGATTTGCCAATCCATCAAGACTGGGAGCAGTTATTTGGGGCGCTTGGATGTCTTTAAAGGGATTAATCTTGTTGACAGTATCAATAAAGTCTTTGATAACATTGTTTGCAGAAGCGATATCGCTTTGAATACTTGTCCGGAGGCTACTGGCAGCACTTTGTATTACATTATTGAGCTAAACAAGGATGAGCAAAGCAAGGTGGATAGGACTTCATCAACTCACCTCCTGTACAGCACCGATCAAGATTGAAAGTCCTCCTCGAACAACAAGTTCCAGGAAGCACAGCAGAGTTGATCGGTACAAATCAATCAAAAAGTTTACAACGGCCTCCATAACCGTCAATGAAGTCGTCAAGACAAATCTCGCTCCATCCAACGTTCCATTCACTGCATCTGCAAACTGTTTGTTCGTCGCAATGGCCAGAAGTCGAGGCATACTAGCGGTAGATGTGGCAGCCTGCTCAGCAGCACTACAACTTGTCAGGAAATCATCTTTAGCAGATGCAACTGTATCTTGAGCTGCCGCGAGAGAAAGCTGGAGCCGAAAAGCGACGAATAAGAGCGAAAGAATAGGATATGCGAGCCACGTCAGAGAAAGAAGATGAGGGAGCTGAAGGTAAGGTGTAAGTGTCATGGTCGTGTACTGGGTCTCGTAATTAGGCGGTGAGGCATTCCAAGGAGTGATGTGAGAGAGAGTAGACATAAGACAGTGTCGACCTGCGACCAGAGTCTAAAATTTGGAGAAGGTGAGAAAAGGAAAAGAAACTGCTGGTGTAGACTCTTTTACCTAAGACCCATTGTCTTTGTGCCCTGTCAAGAACTTTGTGTTCCCTTTCCGGACAATAGACCATTCGTCACAACTGTCATGCAAGAATAGGTGTCACAGCATCACCCACAGCATGTCCAACACAATAAAATCCTAAAAATGACGACATCGTCAAAAATACTACCGACTCTCATACAGTAGAACTTACGTCAAATCAAATTAGCCCCCCGTAATTGATAATTGATAATCTACGGTGTCCTGCTTTGTGTACATGCTGGCTGTTGATCGTCTGCAATCCTCGAGATGATGTCGTACACTAGGACTTTCGCAACTGCATTTTTCGGGACTTACAAGTCATCGATTAGGCGAGAATTTGGCCGTCTTGCGAGTGACTTCTGTTACTGTATAGTTTAGTACCATAGGTGTATGAGTGTTAGGGTAAATGAGTAGGAAAGATCAGGTGAAGGAGGTGAAGGAGGCATGATTACAGAGGCCACCACCCAAATTGGTCATGTAGTTGAGACTTCCGTGCTGAAAATAGAATCTCGCTGGCCTGGAAACAGATCGCCATCCAGCTGTGTTCAGAGCGTGTGATACACTAGAGTCTGTTGCAATCAGACAAAGCCCTTGCAACTGCATGCTTTCTAGGGCGATGAGGGAAGAACGATATAGTAAGTTAAGATAAGCTCAGACGTCACTGCAATGTAGACGAATGCTCTATTCACCTATAGTAAGTTAAGATAAGCTAGGTACACTGATAAGTAAGAGTCTATACATCTAGAGTGTGTTTGTACCCACCTCAGACGTCAGTGCAATGTGGACGAATGAGGTGGTGCTACGTACAACTAGAAAATATATATCAGTAACAAACAAGTACCTGCGCAGGCAGAGGATATCCAAACTGGTATAAGTCTGTAGTTTGAAAAGAGAAGTAGAATGGAATGATAAAACATGACCGATGCGGCACTCCCTCAAAATAGCTACCAATGCGGCACTCCTTCTCAATAAACGAGAATGTATAGACTGAGGCGCAATCCACTGCCTTTCTTTCATGGAATTGCTAGCTGTGTTACCTCTATGATTTCTGAGTCTTCCAATGTCCAATGTCCCCTGTGATTGGAGAACGTATCATTTGATGGTACTTTATAATATGCTTACTCCTTGCCTCGAATTACAGGTATCATTTCTATTTCATCCATAACAAGAATAAACAATCATTCAACAGACGATGGTAAACAACCACGAGGAGAACCTAATGCTATAGCTGTAATGTGTGGTTGTGCGCTAATACCATCTAGAGAGTTAAAATTTTGACAATTAGCCTGGAATCGAAAAGTCATATCTTGTATGAAAAGGGTAACCAAAGTCTAGAGTTCCTGTTGTCATCGTATGTGCTCCTCATCATCACGATAATCACGCATAGAATTTGAGCGCGAAGGCTCCACAGGTTGGGAAAAATGTTCCTGAAGCTTAGTTGCAGCCTGATTCTGAATCTATCAAACAACGGGCCAATCAGTCACCAAACATATCATGAACAAAAGCCACCTGCCTCCCCAGCAACCGTCTTCGACACTTGAAGTAATGGTCCTGACAACCCCAGTTGGTGAATTACCCAGGAAGAAGCAACAACAAGCAATGCTAGGGTGAAGTACAATGGGTTAAATAAGATCATCATAGCCTCGTTCCACCCCAAGACCACGAGGACACCATACAGCCATGTCGGAATTTGGGCGATGCCAGCAACAGTACTCCTCTTTGCCTCGACATAAAACGCATCGGCATCTTTACGAAATCTGTTACTTAATTCCGCTTGTTTATTTGCAGAAAACACCGCAAGGGAAGCATCAAAGTCCAGTTCACCCTCGCCAGACAGAGAATCGCCTGATTCCGACGGGAGAGTAAACTCTAATGTGGGATCCTGGGGTTTAATCTCTGAGTAAAGTGGAATAAGGTCCAGAGTCTGTTGCCGCGTTCGTATAAGGAAATGAACAATAGATGGTCAAAAGACTGACCTGCTCCTTTGCTTTCTTGAAAGCACCATCGATATCATCCTCAGGTTTCCATACACGTGGCATGCCCTCGTCATCATATCTAAAGCGTTCTTCGAAATGATTTCGAAGCTTGTTAAGAATTACCGCATCGGCAGTTTGCTCATCAATCTTGGTCCTGAGGCACTGCCAGGCTCGCTTGCGTAAGGTGGCAAGCGATGAGACGTTCTCTTCATCAGTGCAATTGTAACCTAGGTGGTGATCTCAGAAACATGGCCTCAAGCGATGATATTTTTACTCACTCTGAGCTTTGACTAAGTATGCATTCTCCCCCTTAGCAAGGATGTTTTTGAATATGCTGAGGATCTCGTCCCACATATTCTTAGCACCTTTATTAAGCTGGAGCTCCACAGGTTCTGAGATATGCTTCTTGATATTCCGCTGTAGATTCATGAGCAATAGACTCAGATCAATACATAGAACAACTCACCTCAATCTGGTTGATCATTTTCTTTGTCTCGTCCTTCCTGCACTGATCGGCGACGCTGCCAATCTCTTCCTTCAGCGACACGAGCTCGTCCTCCCAAGACCAGTCGGTATCTTCCAAAAATGCTTCCCTTGCTCCATCCCCAAATCTCCCCTCCCATTTTCCTCTTGCCTTCATCACGACATCACCAAAATCATACTCCTCTCCCTTCAGCCCTTCAAGTAGAGCCTTCTTAAACTGGACAAGACAAAGCTTGTGCAAGTTCTTGAGCTGTCCAAGGAAGAGTGGAGAAAGGATCGATTCCAAAGCAACTGTGAGGTCAGTGCGTTTACGAGCATAAACGGCCTTGTGATATCGTGAAGCCTCGCGATCATATCGTGCTTAGTACGATATGATGAGTCAGACCATGGAATCAGAATTATGGGTTCAACCTACTCAGAGCTTGTGTTCGCCATTTCCTCATCATCCCGCCGAGACCTTCGACGACTTGGCCAGCCTCTACAGGCCTCTTTTGTGACTTGCTCTGTTCATTGAACTCAGAGAGCGCAGTTGCGGAAATCTCATCACAACGAAATTGTGCAAGAAGCTCTTGCTGCGTAGGCAAGTCAAGATCCTTATTTGATTGGACTTGTTCCTATTTCAAATGGTGTCAGTACACGAAAGCGAGAGCCAGCCCCAGATTAAGCTCACCCAGATACCCTCCATATAGTAAGCGACACCATCGGCTGGTATGCGTTTATGATAGGCTGGCTTGAACAGATAACCCGGACCATCCTTTTGAACAAACCGCTGCCGGAGAGATTGCACTCCGGCTTCAAATTGTTCAGGAGCCAGGATTTTGTGAGGGAGGGTTGTAAACTCGAGGTCGAAGTAATCAGAAAGTTGGCGCTCCTTAAGCTCAGAGGGTTTCGAGAGGCCGTCCCAGATACGTAAGAGATCAGCAGTCAGTGTAGATTGGAGGTTGGCGAGAGGAGTGACACCAATATGATCCCGGATGACGAACAAGAGGAGGGTGCGGCCACCAGAGCTAGGTATATATGAGCTTGCTGCTGGAATTGGTGAACTAAACATACCCCTCCTTCCCAAAAAGACCTAAGTTCACCTCAAATACGGTCTTGAGGAGACCCATGTTCGCACCATTGTACAAACCAACCTGATGTTCCCACATGTTGACGATAAGGACCTCAGAGGATGCCAGAGAAAAAAGGGCAGATTTGCGTTCAAAGTCTTGGTCCTCACCCCGTTCACGACCGTCAGTTCCTTCAACGTCCATCACCATCAGATTGATTGCTGTGCCTCGGCACATCCAGATTCCTACAAGGGAGAGACGTTATAAGTCCTTTTGTCCAAATTTCTTAAGTTCATCCACCTTTGGTGGTTTGTTGTCGCTTCGACTCATCCATGATGTCGAAAGTTGTATCAAACAGTCTGTTCAACAATGTGCCTGTAGTGAGACTCAGCGTGTATCCTTCGGGTGACATACGGCAATAACTCACTCTTTCCCGTTGATTGTGAGCCGAAGACTGCCACAAGATTGTAGTTGAACCCTGCATCTTGAAGGCCCCATTGCTGAATTTGCTTGCTCAGTTCAGGACTTTTGCATGGAGGGTGTCATCAACTGGCCTAAAGGCTATACAGAACAAAAGAAACTCACCTGAAATGCTTCTCGTCGTCGATGATCTGTAGCCGTGTATTCTGCCCCTTCACATGTCCATTCACATAGGACCCGCCAGCATTAGCCGAGTCGTTGAAAGACATCACTTGGGATAAACAATGTCCAGAGAATTAGAGTTGAAATTTATAAAGATACACTGGTATAAGAAAGACAATTCACGGAATCAAAAAACTATAACTGTTGGGAGAGATATGGAACTGCAAGTGGATGCTAATCAAAACCAAATGGAAACGGAAACACTCATTCAGGCTGCCACGTGGTTGCCGCCAGACTCACCAGCCGCTACACCGACAGAACCACCAATACTATCACTGCTGAAAGCACTACTCCGGCGTTACCTCAATTGATGTGGTACGTGAGAAGCATATACACACTATTGTTGTACATGTATAGAACCTGCAACGATAATCTACAAGGCTTACATGAAATCCGGAATCTGAACCAACCAGAACCCTACACTGCGAAACTTATTTTCATTTTGACATAATGACAAAAGACAAATTAGCCTTGATGAGAACCTGTAACGGTATACCTGATCTATGATTGCCTGTTAACACACCTCTGAAGGTGTATTAACTGTCAATACATCATCGGGTATGATACAGATACAACGATGGCGTCAGGTTGTTCTAGCCTCGCTAGGTTTGTGACGCATGTGTGTCTGTCGAAATTTGAGTATGAGCTTAAATTCTAGATGAGCTACAAAATTTTGCTGCAATGTAGATGACATATGCGCTGCCAATGAAGAAAAGGGGAAAAAAATGAAATCTTATTGTCTGAGCACTTCTTCCTGCTATTGAATGTTCCCAAGGTATTATCATCATCCTGAGTTACACTTTCCTTTTGTATCGCTGACCAGAAATGCCTTCCTCGATGGCTTTGATTTCTATGCAGCAGCTTGAGGAACGGAACAGCGTATAGATAAGGTCAAAACTTACGGAGCGACATTCGTTTCGAATAGAATCGACACAAGGCAAGGTTCCCTAGTGAAATCCTAATCAGCCGACACATCCTATTTTTTGATTTAGCCTTGGTTTTTACCCATCATAAACCATAAGTTTGGGACGCCAATGTCTCCCCAAACACCGTTGAACTCTCCTTCGTCATTCAGATTCCAAATTTCGCCAACATCTTTGAACGTCTCCGGATCTACGAGGTGCTGAACTACATCGCGAGCATTCCCGAGGCTGGTCAAGGCAAAGAAATTGAGTCTCATTTAAATGTACCAGAACAGGAATTTACCCAGTGCAGAAGATAATGACATCAGCAGAAAGCTCGCTTCCATCAGCAAACTTCAGGCCTGTTTCGGTGAAACTTTCCAAAGTTGTGTCATTCTTCAACTTAATCTTTCCATCAATGACGTATTGACTACCTCCGACATCTTCGAGCGGATGAAGTATGAAAAATACGTGGGATTGATTGGCTTGCCTAAGTAGTATCCTCCAGCTGTTGTAAATGCACTCAACAAAAAGCCAGAATCCTTGTAACCTCGACCCAGTTTGAAACCAACTTGACGTAACCCATCCAGAGTTTCTCTGCAATTGGGATGAATACTGGGATGTACAAGGCACTACAATGAGGCTTGGACTCACTTATCCACTTCCTCGATAGTGGACGTGACGCGATAATATATACCGAGGTTCAAAAGATTAGAAAAGGAAGCAGATATTCGGTCGGCGACAACAGTTGGAGGTCCAGTCTCATCAAATAAGCCTAGGGTCAATATCAGGAACTTCTATGCTTAATTCTAGGTCTCTTCTCACCTGCAACGACTTCCCTGACTCCTTTCTGTGCCGACATCACATAAGTGGATCCCCGTTGATACATAGTCACGTCTAATAATTCAATAACAAGATATCAAAGCCAAAAAAGAGCCCAATTTACCGATTCCATGATCATGATAATCCACGCCGAGGTCATGAGCTATTTAACTTGCATTCGAGAATTGTGGGTGTCAAAACACGAACATGCCTTACCGGAGGTACATGAACCAATGAGAACCACCTTCTTCCCAATGTGATCAGTTGCTGATTTATGCTGGGAGGAGTGAAGAATTTGGCCTCTGAATTTATCCTAGAACGGTTCATAGTTGACCAGTTCAATACAGCATGAATTTAGGAGCTTACCATTCCAGGGTATGTTGGCATATGTACTATTCCTCCGCTGGCAAAACCTGTGGCAATAATAACGTGTGCCACTACGAAAACACGTTCTCCCCCCTTATGTTGCACAGTTACTTTATATGACCCCGCTACCTTGTCCCTATGAATGTGTTTCACGTTCGACGAAGTCCATACATTGATCTCCATGACCTCTGCGTAAAATTCGAGCCAGTTGGCGAGCTAAACAAACATGACATCAAAATACATCAATATTTCTGTCGCTCACCTTTTTAGCCGGAGTGAAAGTCGGCCAGTTTGGTGGAAAGCTGATAATTCCATGTTTGACATTTGCAATGCCATGACGACATAAACTTACGGAATATAAGGCATATGATCGTACCCTGTAAAAAAAACTTAAATCAATGACCTTTACAGCTCACTATTAATACAATACTCACAAACCGGATCGTGGAGACATAAGGCATCATAACGGTTCCTCCAGTTATCTCCGACCCTCTCATTTCTCTCGACGACCAAGGTCGAAACATCAAGGAGTTTCAATCTAGCGGCAATTTCCAACCCACTCTGACCCCCGCCAACAATCAAAACGGTAGGGTCAGAACCCTCAAATCTCTTCTCCTTCTCTCTCAGGTTCTCCCACTTCCCATGATCAGACTTTTGGTTCCGCAAACTCCCTGTTTTTTCGGGGAAGTTTTTCAGGTCTTCGAGATTCGTGAAGATGGAATGAGCCTTCCACCGAATCTGCTGTTGTTCGCCCAGAGTAGGAACTAACCTAAAGATACCGGAGGCCAATCCTATATCTGTCTCGAAAGTGAAAAATCCCATGATCCACACGAGATCGGGATATGACTGAATGAAAATAGGTGCTAGTCCTTCCCCATCATTGGTTATTTTCAATTTCAAGTTACTGATCTTGGTAGTTTGAAGTCGGTCAGTCAAGAATTTATGAATCCGAGCGCTACCCTCGAAAGTCCGGAAATTCCATGTGAGCGCAAGTAGATCACGCCAATAGATGGATGGTTGGTCGTGAGTATCCGGACGAGCGGAGTCAAAGGAGGACTGGACTAGTAGACTCATGATGCCATCGATATCGTTCGAAGTTATTTTGTCTGCGAACAAAGTAAACCAGCCACTCGCTATCTCAAAAGCATCAATGTTCTCTGGGAGAGAAGATATCTTAAGTTTGTTGAGAGTAGGTAAGGACGCTTCGGATGAGTGGGGTGGAGTTGAGGACATTTGGAGTAAAGAAAAGTAGAGTTACGGATTTAATCAGGAATCTCTCGGAGATTCGCGACTGAGTGACTGGCCCAAAGATCCCACGAAGAAGCAGGAGATTTTGTTGAATGAGGCATTGATTTTGAACGCAAGCTATGACTTTGCAAGCACAACGCGTTCCAGCTAGTATGTGGCGATTTACCGGAGATAAGATAAGGTGGTCAAGCCAAACATCATATAGCTTCACATGAATATCCCTATAATCAAGGCAATCTGAGTTTTAAAAATCTTGAGAAGCTTGCTACGATTTCAAAAGATTACTGATTGTAAAGTAAACCAAATTTTGAAGATTTCCACTTGGCCTGGCATCTTGAGGAGTTTCGCTGGTTAGAATGTCCTTGGATAATACTGAGTGAATAATGGCATCTCCATAATTGATTCAGAGCACCGAAGTTCGACCAGTGATCATACTAACGACCAAACTCATACATATGAGACTCCGGTAAAATATTTGGCAGGATTGCCAACACTCGACATACTGATGGAAGAGCAGCCAAAAAATCAGAGTAAGATATTAAGTCATCTATATATGGATAACGAGAGGAAACGGCAACTGAGGAGGGTTGAAGATATGCGTGGTTTATGAGGGCCAGGAATCAGGAAGATTTCTTAGCATTTTCGGCTCGTTTGGCATAGATCATTGTTGTGAAAGGCCTGAGACATACTCAATGTAAGTTGCGAATTCGGAGAACAGAGAATACTTACCCCTCAAAACGGAGTGCAATAATATATACAATCCAAACATAGAGGGTGATGAGGATGCCAGCTGGCTTCTCGTACCAAAGAGCGGTAGCAAGAAAACAGAGGGTGCTTCCAACATACATTGGATTTTCCAAAACGTTGAAAGGGAAGCTGTAAGAAAGCAAATTCACGATGTGTCCATAGTGCAATGACCCTCGCTTACCTAGTAACTCTCTGGTCCATCAAAATCCCAAAGTAATCACCCAAAAATGTGCCAGTGATGCCCAAAGCCCATGTGGAGGTAATGACAAAGAGTTGACCCGAGAAAAACAAAATAATAGGGACATATTTGGAGAAAGGTTCGGGCAGAAGAGGCACTCTAGGTTGATCCGTAAGTGCTTGATGATACAGGGAGTCGCGAAGGATTCCAAAGGAAAAGATGAGAACTGCGAGAAAGTAGCAGCCATGATAAGGGTTGTTGTGGAATAAACGGGCTATGGTTCTATTGCGATACTCTTTCCAGAAGCTGGTGAGACGCAGGGGCGTATGTTCAAAAGACACATACCATTACGGGCGACGAAATTCCATGCTATCGGATTGAAGGAGATTGAAGCCAATGAAATGAGAAATGACTTCTTGTCGAAGATGGTGTTTTGAAGCAGAACCGAGGTGATCTCGCCGATTTTGTCTACCATAAAGATACACAAACTCTTGGGAGTAGCTTGGTTGAAATCATGTGATAGGGTTCTTTGATCTGGAAAGGATCTTGTCCTTTTTGGTCTTTTGCATGACATCAGCCGAGGCTTGGGATCGTCATTTGAGGCTCATGACACATCAGTCGGTCTCTCGCTATATAATGTTTCGTCCTTCTCCGGAAACATTCGCATGTTTCTCAAAACCTCTGTATCGTCATTCCGCGCCTGCAGTATCTTTGCTACACGACCTCTTCGCACCAACCTTGGGTCCTATCAGATCACCGCACGCAATTTGTCAAGGACAATGGCTTCAAATGCAGGGCCCACCCTGAAACAGGCAATAGAGGACGACCATGCAGAAGTATGTAGCTCTTTCCGCCTCTGTCATCATATGCTAATACTCCCTTGCAAGATGTATGTGTATTTCGATCAATATAAGAAAAATAGCGGAGATGCGGCCGCTCAAGCAAGGTGGTCTCGCCTCTTCACTTGGGAAATAGCACGCCATGCTGTTGGCGAAGAGATAGTTCTGTACCCTCTAATGGAAAATCACCTTGGTGAGAAAGGCAAGAAACTCACCGATAATGACCGCTTAGATCATCAGGTGCACCAGTTCCACCATTATCTGATACGCTGAAGTCTTGACCTTTGCCTAATAGTATGTTAAGGAACAACTATACGAATTAGAAGATTTAGCACCAGGTACTCCGGAGCATGCGAGGAAAATGCAGGACATTATGGATCATCTCAAACCCCACAACGACAGTGAAGAAAATGAAGATCTCCCATTGTTGGAAGAAGCTATTGGCACACCTGGGAGCATAGACGCCGCTAGAAGCTTCCAGATGACTAAGAAATTTGTTCCGACCAGGTGAGGAGCGAAAATTGGTTAACCATTCTCTGTGTACATTTCTATGGTTTAGGTCTCATCCTTCCGCCCCCGATAAACCTCCATATGAAACTTTGGTTAGTTTTCTTCAAGCCCCAATCGACAAGCTCAAGGATTATTTTGCGACTTTTCCGAGTTCAGATGAGAAACAGGAGGCAAAAAAGAGCTGGACTTAACGAGCTCTTTGTTTCATTCAATGGTCATAAGTCGCCCCTAGAATACTCTAGGGGCAGCGGTGTACAATTCGACTCTCGAGCATGATGTCATCTACGAAATTAGCAGTAGCTGTGTAATTGATTCTATGCCATATCGCAATACAAGATCGAAAACAAGATCCTCCCATTATTTTGATCCATCAATTGATCTCAGAAACGATCTGCCTGATGGCGATCTGCTTTCCAGTATACCAGGTTTAATGGTTATTGTATGAGCTTAGGTTTTCAGATATGTAGGCAGTACATACCTAACGTCGAGTGCTACTCTAACTTCAGATCTAAGTCTCCAGTATTTATTTATATGCATTTTCAGGAATGAAACACGCATGTTCTCATCCTGGGCGCGTGTCTGACCAATGCAGAGCGAATTGTTGAGGATTTCCCACTTCATGTACCTGATTCAAAGCAGACCCCTTATATATTGAGGACAAGAACATTGTAAATAAACAGTTTTGGAATAAGCACGCAAAGGATTACTACAAGCACTTGCAATGGAAAAAGGCCCAGAATTCTTACGAACTTATGAATGTTTGACGCTTATTTATGCTAACAAAACGGCGAACAAGATCTCTGGTAAAACTTGGGTTGCGGGGTGTCCATAAAAATTTTGACTGGGATAAGTATGATCTGACAGACGTTATCAGAAATTAAAGCGTCTGAGTGGGTGTTAACATCTCTCTGTGTCACGCAGATAGCAATGCTTGGACTTGTTTAGGGTATAAAGAGGGCGGCAATGATACGACACTCGAATGTTGTAGCAAAATGCCGGAGCGTTCTCTCTTACGCCTATGCCCAACACAGTGAGATCTCCTTGGAGTTGTTGGATTACCAAGTAGCATATTTGGTCTTCTATCTACTCAGTTTCATCGAAAACATATACCATTAGTATACGACCACTCACCTTCAAGAACTTAGAATAACGTGTTTGCCCAAACTTGGTTCGTTCTGTTTGAATGAACCGCTTTACTCGCCCACATTACATTGTGGAACAAGAAAATGTCCAGGTACATACAACTACCCCATAGACTGACTGTGACGAAGGTTAGGATCTATAATATGCAAGCGAATCTCTGTAGTCTAGCTCCACAAATACCACTTGGACCGATCGCCGCTTACCCTCCACGTCAACTTCTTGCGGTAGTCAATCATCGAAAAAAAGCTCAGAGACGGGAAAAAAATTGTAGAAGAGTTAGATGTACAAGATTCAGTTTCGAGGACTGCACGAGAGGAATCAGTGAAAGAGAATCAAGATATCAAGGTGAAAGCTCATGAACTTGAGAAGCAGATCAAGATCACTAGGTTGGAGTTGCAAAGTGCGTAGGACTTGAAGATCGAATAGAGATTGGTCTGATGTGGACCAGATCCTGTTGCCCATTGGAGGTTTCCGAAAGATTAGGCTCTCTTGAGGAGCCATGAGGACATAGTTGACTATGTTCATGGCACACCAGGAAGAAGACATGGTTTGGCTAGAAATTTGGAAACTCGCAGTCAAGGTCAACATGTGCACACTATTGCAGCGAAAGCTCCTTATGCAATTTTCTGCGATCATTACCATGACTAGATATCAAATTTGATAACTTCCACCGCAACGGTCACTACTGGTAGTTGGATTGCCCTCAATATGAAGATGCAAGATATGTTGTGTCGACAGTATGTCCATTTCGTAAAAGGGGGGAAAGATCGTCACTCAGTCTATTTTTCAGTGGCCTGCGTCCAGATAGCAAGCCTCGATATCTTTCTGACATTGAATCTGTTTCCTTTTGGTGAGTTATAGATTGAAAAGGCGGAGAATGCGACAACGTACTACGCCGTATATGACGAGAGACGGAAAGGGTCAATTGGGGTGATTGAAGTTCACAGCAACAAAAATGTCGATATGTAAGAAGGGTTGGAAGTGTTGATTCCGGCACGGAAAAAGGATTGGAAACACCGATCAGAGAATCAGAGATCATCCACAATAGTCCATTCGTACCATGGTCTCATTCTCTAAGTTTTAAATAGCATGCGTCGCAAACAAGTTCCGTGTAGAAAACGCTGGACCTCGTCTAGTTTTCTCAGCATCTTTGTTCAAAGCAAGACCAGGCGCAGTTACCAGTAGCCCAGCCAAATGAGTGCACGTGGTAGTCTGAGGCATCCAGAAATAGGTTAGTGAGATCAAGGCGGTGGTGAGATCCAGGACGCCACGTGGCACTAATCGATACAGAAAGGTTTCGGAACAAGCTTCACATCTTGAAAGCTATTTGTACCGACAGAAAATATGAAAAGGGTTATGCATTCTTATTCATAGAAAGCTGGCACAAGAGTTGATGATATAGAGTTGGAGAGTTGGGTCTTGATCATGACAATAAAAGATCTCGTGTCAATACGAAGGTGATTGCCGGTCTAGTTACCGCGTGGATGAATGCCACGTGGGAGCGTACCAACGTCACCATCAGTTGTGACATTCCTGTCCTTTGTTCTCTCTTAGGCCTTGATACCCTAATCTTAGGCCTCGTTATCTTCCTTCCTCACTGCCTCAGATACCATATACCCGCCTGTATCTCAAGCAGTGCAAAAATTATCCATTTTTAATGCTCAATTGGAAGCCCAAAACCAAAGAAAGTAGCTCCTCAACTTCGGACAGTGGTGATTCTCCCACTACTATGGTGTGTTCTAGCTTCAGCTATCCTCTCGAATCGCATTGATTATTAAGACTCAGATTTTAACATCAAGCGATGGCTGCCATTCAGGACAACCATCGATTGTGCAAAGCGTGGAATTATCTGACAGAGAAAGGCCTGTTCAGTGCGTTTTAATTCCTGCTTCTACCCGTCATGATCACTGTACTACCTCCTTCCAGACCAATGTCTTTGCTTGACTACCAGCCCCTAGAATCCCGAACCTTACCTCCTTCCTCAAAACGAATACCAGGATCAGTGTCCCAGCCTACTCAGGATGAGTACTATACCCGAAACGAGCTTGCGACATTCAAGTTCGGATCCCCCAGAACCACCTCTATGACAGAAACCTATTCTCAAATTGACCCTCTTTCCTCTGAGGAAGAGTTTCCTCCTCATGAAGCTGATACTACACCTCGTCCCTCTCTTGTCGTTCATACTGGAGCCCCTCTCAGCAGTCCATCGCGAGCTTTCAATCTATCTGACCAGTATCTGCCAGCCGATACCCGACCCATACAAAGTGGTGCACCGATAAACACAGCTACAATAAGGTCTCTTACGTCTACTTCCACACCTTCCTTGGTAAACCCTAGTGATAGAGATAGCTCGCAGAGTCGAGCGGAAATGTCATCAGAACAATCGTCTGATGATGAACCTCGTGCGGTTTACTACACTTTCCCATATGTTGAATCAATCTCTTCTAGTTCTACGGATAGCAATTCCACTCGAAATTTATATGATGATGAAGATTTCTCCGATACTGATCTCGAGACCAGTAGTGCCCTTATCGATGAAGTAGACTCTTTCGATCAGAGTTACTGGGATATGCCGCCTAACCAAGATTTTATCGCCAACTATCTAACACAGCGAAGGGCAAGCAACCCTATCGCTATTCCAGGGGCACAAGAAGGGTTTCACCAAGGCCGTGACAGAGAAGATAGTTTAACAACTGTCATGTTTCCCACTCCCAGTGCACCTAGTTCGTCAAATTTGTCCCCAAGATCTCCAACTGCTCCTACCCTAAATGCTCTTTCACTTCCAAATAATGAAGCAGATTGGGGTCAACGAAGGAGAGCTATCCGAAATAGGCTTGAAACCTCCGCGGCTGGAGTTCATCCTTCTATTCAGGTCCTTGACTTCGTAACATCACCCAACCACACAAGTGTTTCCAGGGGCACTCCTGCAACTCATCTCAACGATACAGCTCTCGAATTTGATATGAGTGAATGGAAAGACATTTCGAGTGGGATCAAGGGAGGTGGAGATCTTAGAGATGTAGGCGCAGCACCCAGAGATCCAGTGAATCCCAACTTTTGGTCAAGGTTCACACCCTATGATGCACTACGACGCCCTAGCGTTGCCTCTACCATTAACGATACTTTTCAGAAACATGCCCTGGCATACAAAGACCAGGATTGGTCGTTCAAGAAGGAAAAGGGTGATAGGACTGCTTATTCAAAGAAACGTAATACTTTCATTCCTTTCCATGAGCGACCCTTGAAGAAAGGAAAACCATGGAAAGGGATGACTGTCGGACAAATAGAGTATTGGCACAATGATCTTACTGGGATTTACAAAGTTGAGAGATTGGGAATACCAGGTAAGGCGCGAGATTATTCTCCAGCGAGTTAATGGCTGATTTTGTCTCAGGTGGCGAAAATAGGCCACCACAACAGCGACTGTCCGTCCAACATGTTCGTGGTGCATCTACACACGCTCAGGGACTCTTCCCTAAACTTGTCTACGATAATGGACCTACAACCACAATCCATAAGCACTCAAGGGCCGCTGCCTTCTCGCTCAGCCGGCATTACAAACCGCAATATAGATCAGCTGAAGCACGCAAAAGCGCTTCAAAGGCACAGCCTCATCAGAGTGCTACTTATGCAAATCAAAAGAAAACGGCCATGATCCTCCTGGCTTCTCGAATGGTTCAAGAGGCATACACCAGTACCACTACTACGCGGAAACTAAAATCACATGGACTGTTGGGTGAAACGCACAGGACCCGCGAATTGGAACGTTTGGAACGTTTGGCTGAGCAAGATGACAGACTCAAAGAGAAGGCACAGATGAAGGAAAAGGCAAGGCACGAAAAAGAACAACGAAAAGAAGAGAGAGCGAGGAAGGATAAAGGAAAAGGAAAAGTAAGACGGAAGTTGACGAATCATTCAGGAGCATCTGAATTATCTCAAATCGAGAATGACTTCGCTAGCCTCGGCATACTGGTACCTCACCACTCATCTCTGTCAACTTCCCCATCCAATGAACTTGTTCAAACCGAAGCTGAGATCGACTTTTCTTCGCCTGAAAAATTACATGCAGGACTACCAGGTACACTTGCACAGCACACGCCTCTTGAGGGTGATCATTCTATGCAGTCACAAGTTCCTCACAACTCGCCGGCGCAAAAGCAACACCCCACTGACTCCGCTCCCGAACCTCTTGTGATTCATGCAAACCAAGCGTGCCCCTCTTCGGGAGAACATCTATATGGTCACGATGAAGAGGAAGACATTGATGATGAAGATGAAAAACTTGGTCTAGTTCCTCGTCGACGCCGGCGTACACCACATAATGAAGCTTATCACACGTTGCCTCCGGAATCTATTGACTCGTTTGCCACTCACCAAGACATCCATCTCCGTGGATTTCTTCCATGGTTGAGTGGACGCAACGCTTCTCACCGTACACTTCGTCTTGATACACCTTATCAACCACCCTGGCTATCTGCTCCCTCTCGTCCGAGCAACTTCGATATACAAATGCAAGTTGTTGCGGGGCTAAATACCTCATTTCAGGACGTTGGGTTGCTTCCATCAGGGACAGAAATTCGTGAAAACAGGAAGCGCAAGGCCCTGAAGAGTCAAGTCCGTCATTCCCGTGCAGAACGCAAGTACATTAAGGAAAAGGATGTTTTTACTGATATCCCCGACGACGCTCTTTATATGCTCCTGCCCCTCTGGCCCTCTGAAACTGACCCTGTTTCATCAAAAGATCATCCCTTCAAGGTTCCACCAGTCGCCATTGCAGATCGCCTTTATCTCCTAGTTTATTACAAGCCATGGTATCCGTCGGAAACGTTTGGTAGAATCAAAGACAAATCCAGGATATCACGCGGTTCTCCGACATCCTCCCAAGATGGTGTCTATATTGACGAACGCAACGTCCTCATGAGTCAGTTTTACATTGGAGCTCGTACCATCGCATATGACGACCTTGAGGGTTCCAATGTTCGTGTTCCTGAGAATGGCCTTAGCGTCATAGGACCTTTGAGAGAGGCTTGCGAATGTATACCCGTCAATAATCGCCCCAGTAAAACCAACTCCAAAGGAAAAGGGAAGGATGCGGGCAAGGAGAAAGGCGAAGGTGTCGGCAAGGGTAAAGATTTTTTTGATTGTATTATTGGTTCCTATCAGTCTCGCGATTACCCAGTGGAGTTCTATCCCGAAGGTTTTGCAAGGATGAAATTGGCAACCCAGGAAGAGGAAGTTTCGTCACACTCTGACAATTTTGTTCCTTTGGGATCAACTGCTGCCACTCCTACTTCTGGCCGCATCGAGAGTTTGTCTAGCAGTAATCCTAGTACCAGCAGTCTGGCTAGTGTCTCGTCAGGCAGTGGAGCCAGCCAGCTTGATTTGAATAATATTGCACCGTTTGGCGAGCCCACTTCGGTCAAGCATATCAATCCTCATCATCTTATTGCCACCAGCGAGGAAATTCCAATTCAAGAACCTCCTATTCGGTTGACACCTATTGGCCGAGCCGTGCTAGAAATGGCCTTTATGGGTGCATTAGCTGTCACTGGTTTCTCACCAGAACCATTCTGGTAGTAATCTTCATTCGCCTTCCCCTATAAAATTTTGTCGTTAATGTAGATAGTTGAATCTTGGTCCTCTCTTTGGTCTTCTCCTTGGTCTTCGTCTATACTGGTAGTTTCTGTTTTTGTGTATAACTAAATTTTGTAGCCAATCCAACTGTGTCCATATAGCTCTGTAGCTTGCATTGTACAATATATAGAACAATTAATATGCCCGTACCTATCGATGGGCAATTAGATGGATGGACTTCACTATATACCAGGACCTATATGTATATACTGCTGGCTCTCAGGTTGCGAAGGTGCCTTTTTTCGTTTGGATGTCTTCTAGTTCAGTGGCGTCATCCGCCCTCGTTGCCGTTTTATGTCGCGATTCCTCTGCCAATCTGCCGTCGTGTAGTTGCTCATCAGCAAGACATTTTCGCAACTGCTGAATCCACGGCCATTGCCTGACTTTGGGATAACCCCGAGGATCTCTGCGAACTCTGTCCAGGTAAGTCCTCAGCCCGGTCTGACCCTTCATCTTGGTCAACTGGGGAATCTAAAAGTCCCTCATCATGACTTCCCAGCTCATCTCCCTTGAGCTGAGCGGTTCGGGCCCTTGTCACCCGTTTATTCGATTTACGACCACTAGTCTCCTTGGTCGGGTTAGGATTTGGAGGTCGGAGGTTTGCTATACTTCCATCAGCCCAGCAGATAGATCATCTGGATGAAATTACCGTGAGTGACTGGAGCTAAACCATAGATCCTGTAGAGGTGAAAGATAGCTTGTTCTTTGTCCTTTGCCTATCATGATATTACTACTAGAAGCGGTTCAGCAAAAAAAATATCCACCTCAATCATCAGATCTAAGCCAAAGGGATATATGAGACTACATTGCTCAAAAAAGGAAAAAGGAATTTTACCCATATCATCAGGCAGATCGGCAGGAAGTGTTTCGCAGCGATCTGCATGGGCTCTGCGTTCCATCAGGGTGACTGCGCCAGGCCGTGGTTCGCTGAGATGCTGCTTGGGTCGGATACTACGCCGCTTCCATATAACGTCTGCACGTTTGATGATTTCGGATGGTGGAATGGAAGAAGGGTTGAGCATGTCATGATGGTAGTCTATTCCAGGCGTCAAGAATGATAACTGGAAAAACATGATTGAGTACCAACCAAAAACAAGGGGAACGTCAAGTTCTTCACAAATTTCAAGAAGATCCTCGGCATTATAACATATCTAGTTCAACTTTGAGCCACCTCCCTTTTAAGACAGTCAATAAATAACTCGCCTCATCGTTTTCCAACACAAGCCTAGCCCGTACATTCGAAGGCAGTATTTCTGATATAGTTTTCTTAATCCGTTCGATGGCCGACGGCTTGTCACCGTATGTCCCACCTCCCTATAAGATCTGAGCTTTATATCACTAAGACGCTTTGGATGCTGCCTACATGAACGATCATCACGCCATCGGATCCGACACCCATAAGGTCAAGCATTTGACAATGATAATTTAATTCTCTGACGGCTGCATCGGTGACCTTTGACTTTGGACTACCTAACTGGGTGAATTGACCAGGGTGAGTCGTTAATCTGTGGCCATATTTGTTGGCGAGATCGCCAGCTTCCTTCAGAAGCGCAGAACAATATTCAAGAGAGTAGCCATATTGTTCGTGCGACGCAAACGGAAACATCTCGGAAGAGAGGCGAAGAAAACGGATCAACTGATATGGTCCTCAATCTCACCGTAAAAACTGGATAGGGGGAATACACACATTATCTTCATTCCACTGAATCATCGTAATAAGATCTCGAACATTCTGGCAGCCCAGTT
>Ga0153922_1000111_pt1 | contig 32677 bp, 28 predicted proteins | sample TSNJ006MetaG_FD_104723 | JGI IMG/M metagenome (GOLD analysis project Ga0153922, IMG submission 104723) | Attine ant fungus gardens microbial communities from New Jersey, USA - TSNJ006 MetaG | ecosystem: Host-associated > Fungi > Mycelium > Unclassified | place: USA: New Jersey, Brendon T. Byrne... | reverse complement strand
TCCATCGCCAGCACCCCATCGCAAGCCAATCGGATCGAGTTGCACATCAAACGCTCTGCGGGAGGACTGGCCACCGACGGCTGGATATTCAAGTCGATGACCGCAGGCGATCCAGTGACGCTGTCGGGACCGTACGGCAGGTTCTCATTGCGGCCTGCGCGAGAAGATCCGATTCTATTGCTCAGCAGCGGAACGGGTTTGGCCCCGCTCAAATCCATGGCCACTCACCTCGCGGAGATCGGATCTGGGCGTTCCGTGACGCTCTACCACGGTGTTGCGACGAAAGACGATCTCTACGAGCACGATTGGTTGGAATCGTTCAACGCCGAGCACGAATGGTTCAGCTACCGGCCGGCGCTGTCACGTGACAGTTGGAACGGCCGCACCGGCCGCGTCCCCGAACTGCTCGCGCAGGACTACCCACGCGCCGCCGGGCATGTCGCCTATGTGTGCGGGAGCCCGGCGATGGTGACAGACACGGTGAAGGCGTTGATGAAGGCGCGTCTGTTCCCCCGTGACATCTATCGCGAGGACTTCTTCGACTCGGCCGACCGAGCGGCCGGCGTCACCCTGGTACGAGGCCCGTTGACCAGGAGATGATGTGAAAGTCACGGAACTGGAGGCGATTCCGTTCGCCATCCCGTACCGCAGACCGCTGCGGTTCGCCAGCGGCGAGGTCGCGGTCGCCGAGCATGTGCTCGTGCGGGTTCACACCGACGTCGGTCTTGTGGGCACCGCCGAGGCGCCCCCGCGTCCATTCACATACGGCGAGACCCAACAATCCATCATCGCAGTCATCAACGACATCTTCGCCGCGCAGATAATCGGTCAGTCCCCGCTGCAACGGGAACTGATTCACTCCCGGATGAATCGCACCGTGGGCAACCCCACCGCGAAGGCGGCCATCGACATGGCGTTATGGGATCTGATCGGGCAGTCGCTTGGCGTATCGGTCACCGAACTGCTCGGCGGGTTCACCGACCGGCTGCGCGTTTCCCATATGGTTGGGTTCGCCCCCGCAGCCGAGATGGTCGCCGAGGCCGAGCACTTGCGCGATGTGCTCGGCATCACGAGCTTCAAGGTCAAGGTGGGACGCCGGCCGATCGACCAAGACCTTGGCGCGTGCCGGGCGCTGCGGCTCGCCCTAGGCCCCGCCGTCGAACTCTACGTCGACGCCAACCGCGGGTGGGCAGTCAGCGAAGCCGCACGTGCGTTGCGGGTGTTCGCCGAACTCGACATCGCGTTTGCCGAGGAACCGTGCCCCGCCGACGACGTCCTCGGCCGTCGCTGGCTGGTCTCGCATAGCACCATCCCGATCTTCGCTGATGAAAGTGCCACCCGCCCAGCCGAAGTCGTGCGGGAACTGCTCGCTGGTGCTGCCACCGGGATCAGCATCAAGACGGCCCGCACCGGCTTCACCTACTCTCAGCGCGTCCTGAACCTGTGCGAGGGACTTGGTGTCGAAGTCATGATCGGCAACCAAATCGACGGCCAAATCGGGTCGCTGTGCGCCCTGGCGTTCGGCGCCGCCTTTGAAGCGACGTCGCGACGCGCGGCTGAACTGTCCAACTTCCTCGACATGGCCGACGACCTGCTCACCGAACCGCTACAGATTGACCGCGGTGCAGCACTGGTCCGCAAAGATCCGGGGCTCGGACTGCACATCGATGAGGACAAACTCGCCCACTATCGCCAAGACCGCTGAGTCATTCGGTTTAACCATCCCAAAGGAGTAGCACATGACCGATATCGCGACCGCAGCCCAATCTGGAGCATCGGCAACCGCACAATTCCAGCAGAGGGCCAGGGACGGCGCGCACGCCAGCACCGAGCGCGTCAATACCCTGGTGTCAGAGATGATTTCCGCCGCCCACGACATCGTGCGGCGGCACCACCTGACCTATCTCGAATATGACGCCCTCAAGGCCTGGCTCATTCAGGTGGGCCTCGACGGCGAATGGCCGCTGTTCCTCGACGTTTTCCTCGAACACGCCGTGGAGCAGGAAGTCAACGCCGAACGGCCGGGCAGCAAAGGAACAATCGAGGGTCCCTACTACGTCCCCGGTGCCCCATCGCTGCCCGCACAGACGACGCTGCCGATGCGGGAGGACGAACCCGGCGCACCGCTGCGATTCACCGGCCGGGTGCAGCGGGTGGATGGTGGGGCCATCGACAACGCGACGATCGACATATGGCACGCCGACGATGCCGGGTTCTACTCGCAGTTCGCCCCGGGACTTCCCGAGTGGAACCTGCGTGGTGTGGTACATGCCGACGGGCAAGGTCGATTCGACATCACCACCATTGTGCCCGCGCCCTACCAAATTCCGACCGACGGTGCGACGGGCAACCTGCTGGCCGCGGCTGGCTGGCCGGCGTGGCGGCCGGCGCATCTGCACGTCAAAGTGTCGGCGCCGGGTTATCGGCTGATCACCAGCCAGCTCTATTTCGACGGTGGTCAATATCTTCACACCGACATCGCGTCAGCGGTCAAGCCCGAGCTCATCTTGCACCCGACACCCGCTGTCGGCCAGGGACTCGAAGTGAACTACGACTTCGTTCTCGAGGCAGACTGAATCCAACCAGGAGACAACGTGATTTTCGCCGTCACGATGGACGTCGACCTGCCATCCGACATGGACGCCACGACCAAAGCAGACATCTTGGCCCGGGAGAAGGCCTACAGCCAAGAGTTGCAGCGGTCGGGCAAATGGCGCCACATTTGGCGGATAGCCGGGCAGTATTCGAATCTCAGCATCTTCGACGTCGCCGACAACGACGAGCTGCATGCCATCCTGTGGCAGCTGCCGCTGTTTGCATTCATGCGGATCGCGGTGACCCCGTTGGCGACTCACCCCTCCGCTATCACCGAGGGCGCAAATGGCTGATATGACATCGCTGAGCGACGCCGTTGCGCAGCTCGTGGCCGACGGCGACACCGTGGCGCTAGAAGGCTTCACTCACCTGATTCCGGTCGCCGCCGGGCACGAGATCATCCGGCAGCGAAAGCGACATCTCACACTGGTCCGCATGACGCCCGACATCGTCTACGACCAAATGATCGGTGCGGGCTGCGCAGCCAAGCTCATCTTCTCGTGGGGCGGCAATCCTGGTGTCGGCTCCTTGCACCGTTTTCGCGATGCCATCCAGAACGGATGGCCGACCCCCTTGCAGATCGAGGAGCACAGCCACGCTGGCATGGCGAACCGTTATGTCGCGGGCGCCTCCGGTCTGCCGTTCGCGGTGTTGCGCGGATACCTGGGTACCGATCTGCCGACCGTCACCGACACGGTGAAGACCATCGAATGCCCGTTCAGCGGAGAGCAACTCGCAGCGGTACCCGCAATCAACCCCGACTTAACCGTCATCCATGCACAGCGGGCCGATCGACACGGCAATGTGCAACTGTGGGGGTTACTCGGTGTGCAAAAGGAAGCCGTGTTGGCCGCGCGGCGCTGCCTGGTCACCGTCGAACAGATTGTCGACGAACTCACGCCACTGCCCGGCGCGATCGTCCTGCCGACCTGGGTGCTGACCGCAGTCGCCGAAGTACCAGGCGGCGCCCATCCGTCATATGCGCAGGACTATTCCGAGCGGGACAACGCATACTATGCGGCCTGGGACGCGATCAGCCGCGACCGCGCAGTGTTTCGCGAGTGGTTGGACGAGCACGTGTTCGCGACGTCACCCGAGTCTGGAGCGCTCCTATGACGATCGCCGAAAATACCAGTCGCACAGAGCAAGTGGATTACTCCACGGATGAGATGATGTCGGTGGCGGCCGCGCGGGCGCTGCGGGACGGCACCCGCTGCTTCGTCGGAATCGGACTGCCGTCAACCGCGGCCAATCTGGCTCGAACGACGCATGCGCCAGGGCTGGTGCTGGTGTACGAATCGGGGACGCTGGGCTCCAAGCCGGCCCGGTTGCCGGCATCCATCGGCGACGGCATCCTTGCCGAGACCGCCGACGCGGTGATCAGTGTCCCTGAGGTGTTCAACTATTGGTTGCAGCCCGGCCGCATCGACGTCGGCTTCCTCGGCGCGGCGCAGATCGACAAATACGGCAACATCAATACGACAGTGATCGGCGACTACGCCGAGCCCAAAGTACGACTGCCCGGGGCCGGAGGCGCCCCCGAAATCGCCGCGGCGTGTAAAGAGGTGTTCGTCGTCGTGCGGCAATCGAATCGCACGTTCGTCGAGAGGGTCGATTTCATCACTTCGCTTGGACACGGCCACGGGGGAGAAGACCGCCACCGGTTCGGGCTGCGCGGCGCAGGACCGACCGTGGTGGTCACCGATCTGGGTGTGCTGCGCCCCGACCACACCGGTGAACTTGTCCTGGCGGCGACGCACCCTGGTGTCACCGTCGACGACGTGCGCGACGCGACAGGCTGGCAACTGCGGACCGCCGCCAAGGTTGAGGTCAGTGCACCACCGTCCGCGGCGGAACTTCAGGCGCTGCGTGCACTGCAGGGCAGGTCATGACCCCGGTGCCGCTGCACTACATCTGGGAGGGGCCACCCCTGGGCGAGCCGGTGGTGCTCAGCGGGTCGCTCGGCAGCAACCTTCGGATGTGGGATCCGCAGGTCGGCGCCCTGATTGCGGCTGGTTACCGGGTGCTGCGTTACGACCACCGCGGTCACGGTTCCTCACCGGTGCCGACGGGACCGTACAGCATCGCCGACCTAGCCGGCGATGTCGTCGAGCTACTTGATCACGTTGGTGTACAGCGCGCCCACTTCGTCGGTTTGTCACTTGGCGGCATGGTCGGGATGTGGCTGGCCGAACACGCCCCCGACCGTTTGACGTCGTTGTCGTTGTGCTGCACATCGGCGGAACTGGGACCGGCCAGCGCCTGGGCCGACCGCGCCGCAACGACCCGCAGGAATGGCACACGAGCCGTATCGAAGGCTGTCGTTGAACGCTGGTTTACGCCGCGCTGGCGGGCGGTCAACCCTCAACGGGTCCGCTATTACCAGGCCATGGTCGAGGACACGCCGGCCGAGGGATATGCCTCCTGCTGTGAAGCGATAGAAACGATGGATATCGCGTCAAATCTCGCCGACATCGACACACCAACGCTGGTGATCGCGGCGGCAAACGACCCTGCAACACCGCCCGAGCACGCGCGCCGCATCGCGGCCAATGTCCTCGGGGCGCGGTTGGAAATCGTCTCCCCGGCAGCACACCTAGCCAGTGCCGAATGTCCTCATAACGTAAATCCGCTCATCCTCAGTCATCTGCGAGCTTCAGTTCCCTGCAGCCGCGATTGACCCGCCGTCCAATTCGGCGATTCGCGACATGTGGCCGACCTAAGATTTCTGCATGAGCTCAGGTCTGGGCCCTCGACGTGGAGGAGAGCGGGTCGGTCCGCCGTTGAACCGGCTCGTCGCCCGCAGGCAAGACCTCGATGCCGCGTTGCGGACGCTGTCGCAGTCGCGGTTGCTGACCTTCACCGGACCCGGCGGCGTCGGCAAGACCAGGCTTGCCTTGGAGGTCGCATACCGCGCACGCGAGAAGTTTCCCGAGGGAGCCTGGTTGGTGCGGCTCGCCGATTTGAGCGTCGGCGCCGAAGTCGCCGAGGTCGAGTCGGCGATCGTCAGCGCCCTTGGTATCAGCGACCAGTCCGCGACCGGCCTCCGCGAGAAGCTGCTGTCCTTCCTGCCGGACCGCAAACTGCTGCTGGTTCTCGACAACTGCGAGCACGTCGTCGCGGCAGTGCGGACGACGCTGCCGGTCATCCTCCGCGAGGCGCCCCAAATCCGCGTGATCACTACCAGCCGAGAGCAGCTGGGTGTCGTCGGCGAAGCGCTTCGGCCGGTGCTACCCCTGAGCGTGCCCGAACCGGGCACGCCCGCCGAACACCTGATCACCGACGGGTCGGTGAGTCTGCTGTTGGAGCGTGCCAGCGCGGTCGATCCGGACTTCGACATCACCGACGACAATGCTGCGGCCGTCATAGAGCTGTGTCACTTGCTGGAGGGTTCGCCGCTGGCCATAGAGCTTGCGGCGGCCAAACTGCGAGCCCTGACGGTCGAGCAGGTGGTCGAGCGATTCAGCAAGCGGTTGACATCATTGACCGCTTCGGATGCGCGCTCCGCGCCGCGTCAGCGGTCACTGCGGTCGATGGTGGACTGGAGCTACGAACTGTGCCCGAAGAGCGCGCAGGTGCTATGGCGACGGCTGTCGGTGTTCCCCGCCACGTTCGACCTCGAACTTGCAGAGCAAGTCTGTGCGTTCGGCGAATTCGGCCCCGATGACGTGATGGATGCCATCGATCGGCTTGTCGCCCAATCGATTTTGCTTACCGACCGTAGTGCGACTGCCATGCGATACCACCTCGGCGCGGCCGTGCGTGAGGTGGCCGCCGAACTTGCCGACCAAGCCGGCGAGACGGATGAATTGCACCGCAGACACCGCGATGCGATGCTGCGTCGGGCCGGGCAGATGTTGCAGCAATGGTGTGGTCCGCATCAGGACACACTCATCCTGCAGATGGGACTCGATCACCCAAGCTACGTGGCAGCGGTGCAATGGAGCGCCACGACGGCCGGCGAGGAGCAGACGGGGCTACAACTGCTTGCGTGGCTGCGCTACCACTGGCTGTCGGGCGGCCGCCTCGCGGAAGGCCGCATGCGAATCGAGTCCATGCTGGCGGCCGTGCCAGAAGCGTCGCCTGCGCGCGCAGACTGCCTGTGGGTGGTCACCTGGATTGCTTTGTTGCAAGGTGATCGGGACAGAGCCCAGCGCTGGCTCGATGAGTTCGACGTAGTTGCCGAGCAATTGAATGACGGGATGCTCGAGGCGCATGTGCACCACTGGAGGGCGCTGCTGGCGATGTTCGCCGGCGATCTTGCCGCCGCCGTGAACGGCTTTCGGCTCGCTGTGGAGGGGCACGACGCCCGTCGAGATCATGAGATGGAGCTGACGGCTCGTTACATGCTTGCCTGCGCGCTTACTCTCGATGGCCGCGCGGAGGAAGCGCTGGCCGAAGCCCGCGAAACCGCGGCCTTGTGCGAGACCTATGGCGAACGATCCGCGCGTGGGTACGCCGAGTGGGCGGCCGCCGTGGCGCATTGGACCTTGGGTCACCTCGATGAGGCAGAACGATCCGCACGTCAGGCGTTAACGATCCGGCGAACGCTCACCGACGGTATTGCGGTCGCGCTCACGACCGAGCTGCTCGCATGGATTGCCAACGACCGCAAGCAATTCGCCCGGGCGCAGGTTCTGTCACGTACCGCGGCTGACGTGTGGCGCTCCATGGGTACCACGATCGACGCGTTCGGCCCGCAATTGTCCGGTTTCGCCGTGGCGCACAGCCCACATCAGCCCGAGCCTTCTCCGATCCAGAGAAATGGTGCAAGTCCCTTCCACCATTTCGACGAGGTGATCGATTTCGTGCTCGGTGTGCTCGACGGGGCGCATAGATCCGCACGCTTACCGAGTGAGCCGTTGACGAAGCGAGAACTCGAAGTCGCTGCGCTGATCGAAACCGGTCTTTCGAATCGCGAGATCGCGGAGCGGCTTGTCATCTCGAAACGAACGGCCGACGGTCACGTTGAGCGGATACTCGCCAAGTTGGGTTTCAGTTCCCGAGCTCAGGTGGCCGCGTGGATGGCTCGCCGAGCCTCCTGAAATCTCACACCCGTCGAAGGTTCATTCCCCCGTCGACGGCGATGGCGGTACCGTTGACGAACGACGCCGCGTCGGAGGCGAGATAGACCGCGAGGCTCGCGATCTCGTCAGGTCTTGCGAGCCGCCCCTGACCGTTCGGATTACGTTTTCGCCGTGCCAGCGACACAACGAGATGATTGTTCGATGCCGCTTGATAGGTCAGTGGTACATCAGACGGAGTCGCTCACTAACAAGACGCAGCACCGAGCATGTGTCGCCATGCGCGATGACATCAGAATCGTCATAGACGCGGCCGCGTACTTGAGAGATGCTTACGTCGTCCCGAACGGGGTTGTGGTGAAATGTGCGATCGCCTGCATCACGCGGGAATCCGGGAATACGAAGCGCTCCACCAATGGCCGGAACAGTCCCGAGACCTTCGCGGAGGCGGTGAACCGCCTCGGGACGACGATTTGTTCCGCGCGCCGCTCGATACCTCCGACAATGGCGTCCACCACCGTCTCGCGCGGCACCAGCTTGAACAGCCCGCTGAAGTCGTTCCATACGTTGCGCGCTACGGGGTCGTCGAGAACCTCGTCGACCATGAACGATCGGAAGAAACTGGGATGTGCACTTCCTACGGTCACGCCGAACTGGCGCAGTTCGGGCCGCAACGAGTTGCACATTCCGAGCACGCCGGCCTTGCTGGCGCTGTAAGGAGAGTGCAGCGGCGAGTGTACGAAGCTGGCCATCGACGCTACGGCCAGGAGGTGGCCCCGCTGGAAGGCGACGTGGGGAAGGGCGGCTTTGAATGTGCGCCATACGCCGTTGAGGTTGACGTCGATCGTGCGTTCCCAGTCGCCGGGCGCCATGCCCGCAATCGGTCCGATGGGACCGCCGGTACCTGCGCCGGCAACGACGACATCCAGCCCTTCGAAATGCGCTGCGACCGCATCCATTACCTCGGTGAGGTTGTCGAGGTTGCGCACGTCGGTCTGCCAACCGCGGGCCACACTGTCATCGCCGAGACGCTCGGCGAGGTCGCCCACTGCGTCGGCATCGAGGTCGAGCAACGCGACGCTCGCCCCTCGAGCGCGTAGCGCTTTGGCCAGATCCTGGCCTAGGCCGCCGGCGGCGCCGGTGATCGCGACTGTGCGGTTCGTGAGGTCGTATTTCATCGTGTCTCCTGCAGTGGGGTAGGCGAGGCCGGGATGGGGTTGACTGGCACGTGCCGGTGTAGGAAGTCGATCTGGTCGCTCACAGTGCGTTCGAAAGCATCGCCCAGGTAGATGTCGAAGTGTCCTTCCGGGTAGAGCCTCACTTCTGCGCGGGGCGCGGTGTTGGCGTAGCGCAGCGTCGTATCGGCGGGTGTCACAGTGTCCGCGTCGCAGATACCGAACAGAACAGGGCACTGTACGCGGGCGGCGGTCCGGCCTGGGCGGTAGGTAAGCACCTCGAGCGCCACGCGCGCCGCCACCTCGTTGCGCCACGGCACGCCGTTAGGAACCATCGCCAGCATGGCGGGCAACGCATCGGGAGCCGTCATGACTGCGGTGGAACCGGGCGGCCCGACCACGGGCAGCAGCACAGGACCTTTGCCGAATTGGCTCGCTGTCAGGTCGATTAGTGCACGAGCGCCGACCTTCAGCGCGGTTACTCTAGGCATCGCCAACACTGAGGTCACCCCGTCGGTAAACGGGCACTGCGCGATCGCAGCACTGATTCCGGCGTCGCGAGCCGCAGTGGTAATGACGTGGCCGCCGCTGAATGAACTTCCCCACAGAATTATTCGGGAGCCGTCGACATCGTCGCGGGCGCGCGCGAATTTGATCGCGGCCGCCCAGTCTGCCAATTGGCGCTTGATGTTGAGAAGCTGACGGGGCTGACCGTCGCTGGCGCCGAAATGTCGATAGTCGAAGACGAGGCATGCGTAGCCGGCTCGGGTGAATCGGTCGGCGTAGGCGTCCAGTCGCATTTGGCGGATGCCGCCGAATCCGTGGGCCATCACGACGATCGGCGGAGGTTCGGGGGAGGGCGGCAGAGACAGCCATGCCTGGCACGTGATGCCCGCCGAGGTGAACGCCACGTCGTGTCGCGTTGTCATGCGCGCTCTCTTCGTTGGGTCGGTCGCCGGGCGGCTGCGACGCTCTGGCCTATCGGGCACGTGAACACCGGGATTTCGTACCGGTGAGGATGCTGCTGGGGGTGACGCCGAAGGCTTCTTTGAATGTGCGGCTGAAGTGTGCTGAGTCGTTGAATCCCCAGCGAAACGCCACGTTGGTCACGGTGTCCTTATGGCCGGCGCGGGAAAGCTCGCGGTAACAGATTTTCAACCGGCGATCACGGATCCAGCGGCTGACCGTTGTGCCGGTGTCGGCGAACAGAAGGTGCAGACTGCGCACCGAGATGGCATGTGCTGCTGCGATTCCTGACGGGCTCAGCTGGGCGTCGTCGAGGTGATCTTCGATGTACTGCTTCACTTTGATCAAGAGCGCGGCGTTGGTTGACGGGTGTTGTGCCGGGGGGCTCAGTGCGCTGTCGAGTACGTCGAATAACGCCTGACAAGCGATCGCGAGTCCGGCATCGGAAAGCTGGTCGAGCTCACGGGTGATGGCGCGCAACTGCTGGGCGGCGATCGCCAGCAGACCCGACCCGGGCCCCGCGGGTGCGGATAATGCCGGTCGCTGCGCGGCCCTGGCCAGCCCGGCGGGGACACGCTCGCGAGGCAGCAGCACGTATAGCTCGTGGTGGGCTTCGAGGGCTTCGAATTCGTGGGCGGTTTCGCTGTCCCAGATGGCTAGATGACCGGGCTCCAGGATGAATTGGTCTCCCTCGGCGTATCGACACATCAGATGGCCTGCGAGATTCATGAGCACGCCGACCGACGGTGTCTCGGATACACACTGCGGTGGACGGCGGCCCTTCAGAGGGGTGGTGCGAAACTCGCCGATCGTCAGCGCCTCCAGTTTGCGGTATCGCGCCGACACGTCCAGGTGCTGTCGACTCGGGGGAGTCGACAGCGTCCAAGCGATGTGGAGGTCGGACAACCCACCGCCTCCGGTGTCATCGTCCGTCTTACGGGATGAAACGTGGGTAGACCACGTCGCCGTCGCTGTCATTAGCGCTTGTCACCTCCGTTGGCGAGAAGCTCAGTACAGATGCGCCACAGGTGCGTGACAAGCGCGTGTGCCGCCAGGCGGAATGGCCCGCTGGCGCGATCAGACAAAGATGTCTGCGCTCTCGTGCAAGCGGCGACCGAGCCGCCGTCGCGAAAGTGATGCCCAACACATCACACGGAGACGAGCAAAGGAGCAGCCGTGAGCGATCCCCGCCCAGTTGTCATCTATGGAGCCAGCGGATACACCGGCCGTCTAGTGGCCGAGTTCTTGCGCGAGTACAGCATCCCCTTCGTGGCGGCCGGCCGGAACAAGGCCAAGCTGCAAGAAGTCATGAACTCTGTACCCGGTATCGAGACCGCCGACTACGAGATCGCAGCCGTCGACGGCTCCCCGGCCTCGTTGGAGGCACTGTTCGACGGCCGCAAGGTCGTCTGCAATATGGTCGGCCCCTTCCTGCGCTATGCGCCCCCGGTGCTGGCGGCCGCGCTGAATGCGGGTTGCCACTACCTCGACACAGCCGGCGAGCAGCAACACCACCTATCGGTGCTCGACGATTGGGGCCCGAAATTCGCCGCAGCTGGACTCGCGGCATCGACCGCGGTGTCCATTCAGTACGCGCTGCCCGACATCGCGGCGCGTCTCGTGCTCGAGACACCCGGCATCGACACCCTGGAGTTGGGCGAGTACGTCAACGCCGTCCCCACCGTCGGCTCGACCCAGTCGATTTTCGACGTGATCCGCACCGACGCTTTCTACCTAGAGGACAACGTCCTCAAGAAGTACGACGGTATCTACGAGCAGGATGTCGTGGTCCCGGGGACGGGTTATGTTGTCCCGGGGCTGAATTGGGGCGGAACCGCGATGCCGGTGTTCTTCCGTGACGATCGCCGAGTTCGCAACTGCCGCATGCTGGTGGCGATGCAGAACCAGGCCCGCGACATTCCGCAGCGTGTGCGTGCCGCCGAGCGGATGTTCAAAGTTGTCTTCCAGTGGTTGCCCGAGGAGAAGCTGTACCCAGTGCTCGACCGGGTAGCCGCCGGCATGACCCCGACGACGCCGCCGAGAGAGAACCGGCAGGTGCACCGCTCCATCGACTGGTGCACCGGCCGCGGCAACAATGTCACCGCACGCGCGGTCATTCATGGAACCGCCGGCTATCAGATGACCGGGCTCATTCAGGCGTATGCCGCCTTACGCCTGCTGGGCAACAACTTCAACGGCGTCGGGTTCCGGTCGCCGGCGGAACTGCTGGGCCACCGAGAACTCCTGGGGGCGCTGGAGTCCTACGGGCTAGCGCGGCTCACCGAGGAGTCGGTGTCGTGACCGAAACAACGGTGTGGATCGTCGGGGTGGGCATGACAACCTTCGGCGTACGCTCCGACGCATCGATCAAGGACCTCACTCGGGAGGCGGTGAATTCGGCGCTGGCCGACGCTGGAGCCGAGCTGCGTGACGTGCAGGCCGCGTACTTCGGCAACACTTGTCAGGACATCCTCGAGGGTCAAGTCGTAGTGCCCGGACAGATGGCGCTTCGCTCGATGGGCTTCGAACGTATCCCGATGGTCAACGTCGAAAATGCCTGCGCCACCGGCGCTACGGCACTGCATCAGGCGGCCATGCACGTGAGGTCGGGAGCCGCGGACGTGGCGTTGGCGGTGGGCGTAGAGAAGTTGAACGTCGGCGACAAACGCAAATCGTTGGCGGTGTTCGACGGCGGAGTCGACGTCCACGACCGCGAGGGCGTCCGGGCGCTGCTCACGCAGCTGGGCGGTCAACCGCCGGCCAGCACCGACACCCACAGTCTGTTCATGGACTACTACGCCGCGTTGGCGCACGCCCACATGGATGAGTTCGGCACAACTCAGCATCAGCTGGCGATCATCGCGGAGAAGAATCACGCCCACGCGGTGCATAATCCGTTGGCTCACTTCCGTACTGCCCTCTCCGCCCAAGAAATCCTGGCCGCACGACCGGTTGCGGGGCCATTAACGGTACCGATGTGCTCGCCCCTTACCGACGGGGCGGCGGCGGCAGTAGTGTGCAACGCCGCTGGGGCGCGCCGGCTGCGGCAGGGCAGCCGCGGTGTTCGTGTGCTCGCCTGCGCGCTGGGCACCGGAACGGACCGGCCTCTGCATGCATGGGACCGTTCGGTGAGCCGGCGGACCGCACAGCAGGCCTACGAGCAGGCCGGTCTCGGACCCGAGGATATCGCGGTGGCCGAGGTCCACGACGCCTCGGCGTTCGGCGAGCTTCTGCAGACCGAAATGCTCGGGTTCTGCGAAATCGGTGCCGGCGGAAAGCTTGCCGAAACGGGAGAGACCACACTCGGTGGCCGGCTACCGGTCAACCCCTCCGGCGGTCTGGAGTCCAAGGGGCATCCGATGGGCGCATCGGGTCTTGCGCAGATCTACGAGCTCGTGCACCAGCTGCGCGGTGACTGCGGAACCCGTCAGGTCCACGGTGCCCGTGTTGCTCTCGCCGAAAACGGCGGCGGCCTCTACGCCGGTGAGGAGGCCGTTGCCGCCGTCACCATCCTCAGCTCCTAGCCAACCAACTTTCAAACAGAGGAATCAACCATGACGTACCAAACTCTCAACCTCCGCCGCGACGATCGCATCCTTCACGTTGACTTCAACAATCCGCCGTTGAACCTGATGAATGTACAGATGGTTGGCGAATTATTCGACCTTGCAGGGTCTTTGGCATTTGACCCCGAGACCGCCGTCGTGGTGATTGGCAGCTCTGACCCCGAGTTCTTCATGGCGCACTTCGACTTGCATGACCTCACCCGGGTGATCAGCGGAGATCCGGACGTGCCGCAGAGTCACTACGACGACATCAATGCTGTCCAGGCCTTGACCACGACCTGGCAAACCCTGAGCCAAGTGACGATCGGTGTCGTGGACGGCATATGCCGCGGAGCCGGCTTGGAATTCCTGCTAGCCACCGACATGCGATTCGCTTCTCCGGAGAGCACGTTCGGACTACCCGAAACCAGCGGTGGAATCCTCCCGGCCGGAGGCGGCACCACCCGCCTGGCGATGCAGATCGGGCCGGCCCGCGCCCTGGAAGTACTGCTGTCGGCCCGTGATTTCACCGGCGAGGAGGCGGCCGCCTACGGCATCGTCAACCGAACGGTGGCGCGCAGCGACCTCAAGAGCTACATCGACGCCTTGGCCCGCAGCATCGCCAACCGACCGCCGGCAACCACCGCAGCGGTGGCCCAGGTCATCAAGGATGTATTCGACTCCATGGTCGACGCCCAATTCGCCGGCTTCGCCAGCGAGAACGACGGGCTGCGCACCTTAAGCGCAGCGCCGGGTGTCAAGGACGCCCTGCAGCTGCTGGCCAGCTTGCAAGACCCCGATCACGAACGCGACCTTCCCTCGGCGATCGCCGCAGCTCGGTAGAAGACGGGAACAATGAAAGGAACACGAGGATGACACAGCAGATTGAGCGCACTGAGGTTGAAGCGGTGCGACCAGAGCTGCCCTACGTGGAGCTGACGGGATTTGAGGTCCTCAACGACGAAGAACGCGGCATCCAACAGGCTATGCACAAGTTTGCCCACGACGTCATGCGGCCAGCCGGCATTGCGATCGACAAGCTCAGCGCTGAAGAAGCCGTCGCCCCTGACTCACCGTACTGGGAATTCATGGCGACCGTCGCGGCATCTGGCATCGAATTCGACGCCGCCTCCGACGACGTGGCACCGCAGGCCCTGGCTCGCATGCAGTCGATCATCATCGAGGAATTCGGTTGGGGCGATGTCGGTTTGACGGTTTCGCTGGCCGCAGCCGCGTTTCCCAACATGATGGCCAAGAGAATCGGAAATCAAGAACTCGTCGACCTGACCGCCGGCAAGCTGGGCGCCTGGGTGGCCACCCAGCCCGACCGGGGTTCCGACGGCACGATGCTCTACCCCGCCGAACGACATGCGGGCGCCGCGCAGGGCAACAAAGGGAACCTGACCGCCAAGATCCGCGGCGGTGACATCATCATCAACGGGCAGAGTTCGGCGTGGGTATCCAACGGCGCGGTCGCCCAGGTCGCAATCCTCACGATCGTTGCCGACTACGGAGACGGATTCTTCGATGAGGAAGGCCATCCGCACGGTGTCGAGGTGATCGTCCCCCTCGACCTGCCGGGTGTCTCGCACGGCAAGCCGCTGGAGAAACTGGGGCAACGGCCACTGCCGCAGGGCGAGCTGTTCTTCGACGACGTGAAAGTCCCGGTTAGGTACGCGATCTCGCTCGGCGATCAGTATTGGCGCGGACACGCGGCGACCTGGTCGACCGCCGGTGTGGCGATGGGTCAAATGATCACCGGTCTGGCTCGCGCCGTGTTGGAGCACGCGGTTCGGTACACCAACGAGCGCCGACAGGGCGGCGCGCTGCTGGCGGAGCATCAGATGGTCCAATACCGGCTCGGCACCATGGCTCGCAAAGTCGAAACAATGCGCGCGCTGGCTCGTCGTGCCACCGAGTACACGCTGCTTACCCCGGCAAAGCATCCCTACTACACGGGCGGCACCAAGGTGACCTGCACCGACCTTGCCTTCGAAGTGGCTGACGAGGGGCTGCAACTGTTCGGCGGATACGGGCTGACTCGCGAGTACCCGATGGAAAAACTGCTCCGCGATGCACGCGCCGCGCGTATCGAGGATGGCGAAAACCATCTTCTCAACATGAAATTCGGCTACCTGACCTCGCTGCTGCACCGCAGCGGACGGATCTGACGAAGGGAGCAGCAATGTCTGTCACCGACTTCTTCGACCGCGGCTGGCGTGCGAATCCCACCGGCGCGGCGTTCGTGGCAGGTGAACGTTCCTACACCTACGACGAAATCGGAAACCTGTCGTGTCGTGTCGGAAATGCGCTGCTGGCACGCGGGGTCGGACGCGACGTGAAAGGCGCTGTGCTGGCCGGAAACGACCCGCTGGCGTGGGCCTGCGTGCTGGGTCTGTGGCGAGCAGGTATGGCCTGGGTGCCCGTCAACCCCGCCAGCCCGCCTGACGAGATCCAGCACCTCCTGGCAGGTTTCGACTGCGAAGTGCTGTTCTGCCAGGAGCAGCTCCTACCGGTCGTAGATAAGATTCGGACCGAACTGACCGCACTTCACACGGTGATCTCGCTGGGCGACGACGCCGCGGCCGCCACGGCGGTCGACGGCGTCGTGCTGCAAACCTTCATCGAGGCGGCGAGTAGCCAAGTGCCGGAGTTCATTCCCGATCAGGACTCGGTGGCCGGCATCATGCCCACCGGCGGCACGACCGGACCGCCCAAAGGAGCGATGAACACCCACCGCAGCCTGTCGGTGAGCGCGCTGCACCACATGTTCGCCGCCCCGTATTCCACTGACGAACCCATTGTCAACCTCGTCGCGGCACCGATGACCCACGCCGCGGGCACGCTGACCTTGCCGTGCACGGCGCGCGGCGGCACCGTCGTGGTGATGACCCGGGTGGACCTCGACCTGCTGCTGGATTTGGTTGAGCAGCACCGAGTTACCGAGATGTACCTTCCCCCGACGGTGATCTACCGGTTGCTGGAAACCCCGGGGATCGAGCAGCGCGACTTCTCCTCCCTGAAATACCTCATCTACGGCGCTGCACCTATGTCGACCGAGAAGTTGCGCCGCGCGATCGAGGTGTTCGGGCCGGTGCTGTTTCAGGGCTACGGACAGGCCGAAGCGCCCACCGCGATTGCATATCTTCGTCCAGAGGAGCACTTCCGCGGCGACGCCATCGCCGAAGACGCCCGGCTGTCGGCCGCGGGGCGCGCTGCGCCCATGGTGCGTGTCGAGATCATGGATGAGAGCGGCACGATTCTGACCGCCGGCCAGACCGGAGAAATCTGCGTTCGGGGCGATCTGGTCATGCGGGGGTACTACAACGCGCCGGACAAGACCGCCGAGACGATCATCGATGGCTGGTTGCATACCGGCGATATCGGCCACCTCGACGACGAGGGTTACCTGCACATCACCGACCGCAAGAAGGACCTCATCATCTCCGGCGGCTTCAATGTCTACCCCAGTGAAGTGGAACAGGTCATCTGGGCTCACCCCGCAGTGCAGGACTGTGCGGTCATCGGCGTCCCCCATCCCGAGTGGGGCGAGGCGGTCACCGCGGTGGTGGAGCTGAACGAGGGCGCGGAGCTGGCCGAAGACGAACTCCTGGCCTATTGCCGGCCCAAGCTCGGGGGCATCAAGACGCCCAAGCAGGCATTGTTCGTCGATGCTCTGCCGCGCAGCCCCAACGGCAAAGTGCTCAAGAAGGACATCCGTGAGCCGTACTGGCGCGGCCACGAACGCCGCATCTGACCGCCCTCGGCGCAGCAGCCCGCCTCCTCGACGGCGATCGGCCACGCGGCAAACATGCCCCCGGCTCAAAGAGGCGAACAGCCGACGGGCCAACGCGGTGTACGTTGACGCCGTGGATCCCGAGCCGGCACCGCCAGGACTGCTGGACGGCCTGGATGGCCGCGCACGGCAGGAACGACAGCAACTGCTGCGCTGGCTGTTGGACCACGGTTTCGACGTCGATCAGGTGCGCAACACACCGAGCCCGATTCTGTTACCCGCAAACCGCGTGTACGGCGACGATGGCACGCTGGTGTCCGCCCGGACTGTCGCCGACTCCAGCGGCGCCCCTCTCGATTTGATCTCGCGCCTGCACCGTGCGGTAGGACTGGCTCGCGTCGATCCCGACAAGGCCATCTATGCCCGAGCAGATGCAGAATCGATCCTTCCAGCGAAAGCGTTGGTCGATTTCGGCATCGACCCCGAACAGGTCATCTTGGTCGTCCGTTTGCTGATGGAGGGCCTGACGCGAGCAGCCGTGGCGATGCGCCAGGGCGGACTACAGACCCTGCTTCGGCCGGGTGCCACCGAAGTTGAGCTCGCCGAGGCCTTCGAGGCACTAGCGCGCGGCACCGAACCATTGATCGACTCCCTGATCAGAGAGCTCGCCCGGCTCGCCTTGCGACATTCGTTTGAGAACGAGGCCGTCGGCGCAGCCGAACGGGCATCCGGGACGCTGCCCGGAGGGCGCCCCATCACGGTCGCATTTGCCGACCTCGTGGGATTCACCCAGTTGGGGGAAGCCCTGCCGCCCGAGGAGCTGAGCGAAGTCGCGACCCGGCTGGCCAACCTGACCCGAGACGTGGTGACCGAACCGGTTCATTTCGTGAAGACGATCGGCGACGCGGTGATGTTGGTGAGCCCGGATGCTCAGATGCTGCTGACCGCTGTTCTTGAGGTGATGGAAGGTGCCGCAGCCGAAGGCTTGCCTCGGCTGCGCGCCGGAGTGGCCTCTGGTTTGGCGGTCACCCGCGCCGGTGACTGGTATGGCAGCCCGGTCAATCTCGCGAGTCGCGTCACGAGCGCGGCGCCGCCGGGGGCGGTGCTGGTCGCTGAATCGGCTCGCGCCGAGATCGGCGATGTGGCAGGGATTGCCTGGTCGTTCGCCGCCGCGCGGCACCTGCGGGGCGTCCAGGGAGAGGTCCGGATGTTTCGAGCCAGTCTGGCCAGGGTGGGGTAGGGCGGCGTGCGGCAGTCGAACACGGTCCCGCGGGCACCGCGGCGCTGGATGACCAAAAACGGGTCCAGCTAATGCTGGCATGGCCTGCGCGATTGCTTGTTTGCCGAGATAGTTCTCGTGCCAAGCAACCGGCTGGCATCACCGCGTCGTTCGGCGCATTCCCGAGCTGCGGCGGGCCTACGATTCCCCCATGAGCGCTGGCCTGGGCCCTCGACGCGGAGGGGAACGGGTCGGTTCACCGCTGGACCGACTGGTCGCGCGTCGGCATGACCTCGACGGCGCCCAGCGTGCACTGTCGGAGTCTCGGCTCCTCACTTTCACCGGCCCCGGGGGCGTGGGCAAAACGAGACTCGGATTGGAACTGGCCTACCGCGCCGGCAACAAATATCCGGACGGCGCGTGGCTGGTCCGGCTTGCGGACTTGAGCGTCGACGCCGGAACCGCAGACGTGTACGCCGCGATGATCGCTGCGCTGGGCATCAGCGATCAATCAGCCACAGAGCCGAGAGAGAAGCTGCTCTCGTTCCTTGCACAGCGCAAACTGCTGGTGGTTCTCGACAATTGCGAACACGTGTTGGCGTCGGTACGTGCCGTGGTGCCGCTGCTACTGCGCGAAGCCGCACACCTGCGGGTCATTGCGACCAGTCGCGAACCCCTCGGCGTCGCGGGCGAGGTCCTTCGTCCAGTGCTTCCCCTTGGCGTACCGGAACCTGGCACTCCGGCGGGACAGCTGATCGCCGATGGATCGGTCAGTCTTCTGATCGAACGCGCGCGCGGTATCGATCCGGACTTCCAGCTGACCGACGACAACGCCGCAGCCGTAGTTGAGCTGTGCCGCCTGCTCGAGGGAATACCGCTAGCCATCGAACTGGCGGCGGTGAAACTACGCGCACTGAGCGTCGAACAGGTGGTGCACCGATTCGGTCAGCGCCTGACATCACTGACGGCGCCGGCCACACCTTCGGCGACACGCCACCAATCACTGCGGACGATGGTGGATTGGAGCTACGAACTCTGCCCGCACAACGCACAGGTACTGTGGCGCCGCCTGTCGGTTTTTCCCGGAACTTTCGACCTCGAGCTCGCCGAGTCTGTCTGTGCCTTTGGCGAACTCAACCCCGAGGCGGTGATCGACTCGATTGAGCGATTGGTCGGACAATCGATCCTGCTGACCGGCTACGCCGCCGGCGGTATGCGGTACCGCCTGCTGGCCCCGCTTCGGGAAGTGGCGGGCGAGCTAGCTGCGGATGCCTGCGAAGCACCTGAACTGCAGCGCAGACACCGCGACGCGATGCTGCGACGCGCACAGCAGGTCGCACAGCAATGGTGTGGCCCCGAGCAGGACCTGCTGATCGCCCGCATGGGTCTTGACCATGCCAACTACGTTGCCGCCCTGCAGTGGTGCGCCGCAACGAAGGGCGAGGAACAGACCGGGCTGCTGCTGTTGGCGGCGCTGCGATACCACTGGTTGTCCGGAGGCCTCCTCGCCGAGGGGCGTACCCGAATCGAGACGACGCTGTCGACGGTAACCGAGCAGTCCGCGGCACGTGCAGAGTGTTTGTGGGTCGCGAGCTGGATTGCTCTTGTCCAGGGTGACCGACTCCAGGCCGAACGATGGCTGCACGAACTTTCTTCTCTAGCAACGTATTTAGACGACCACAGGCTGGATTTGCATGTGCAGCACTGGACGGGCCTGTTGGCGCTCTTCTCCGGTGATCTAGACGGCGCCGTCGGCCGACTTCAATTGGCCGTCGACGGGTACCGTGCCGGCGGGGATCGGGAGATGGAACTAACGGCCCGCTACGCCCTCGCCACCGCGTTGGCCGTCCGCGGCCCCGCCGAGGTCGCACTCGCCATGATCAGCGAGACGGTCGCGCTGTGTGATGAGAACCGAGAACAGAACGCCCGCGCGTACGCCCAATGGGCTGCTGGGGTCGCCCACTGGACGCTGGGTCAGCTCGATGAGGCGGAGCGATCGGCGCGGCAGGTACTGAAAACCCATCGAACAATGGCTGACGGTATCGGGGTTGCACTCACCGCTGAGCTGCTGTCGTGGATTGCTTACGACAGAAGACAATTCGCTCGTGCCGAGAGCCTATCGGCGGCAGCGCGCCACGTCTGGCGGACGCTGGGCACGTCAACTACTGCGTTCGGCCCATCGCAGCTATCCCGGTTCAACGAAGGCCACGCATCCGCCCGGCGCGCAGCGTCGGCGGCTGATGGTGACGCCGCGAATCGGTTCCGCGATCTCGACGATGTGATCGATTTCGTACTTGGTGTCGGGGGTGACCGCGTCGGACCGGGGCGCACAGATGATGCAGCGCTGTTGACCAAGCGAGAATTCGAAGTTGCCGAGTTGATCGAGAGCGGTCTATCGAATCGTGAGATCGCGGAGCGTCTGGTCATCTCCAAGCGCACCGCCGAAGGCCACGTCGAGCGCATTCTCGCCAAACTCGGATTCAGCTCTCGGGCCCAAGTGGCAGTCTGGATGGCACGCCGCGCGTCGTAATATTGACGCGCTGGCACGAACCACCTATCGGTCAGAAGCGCCGCACGTTTATTCCACCATCGATGGCGATCGCGGCGCCGTTGACGAACGACGCCTCATCCGAGGCCAAATAGACCGCGAGGCCGGCGATCTCATCAGGCTTGGCAAGCCGCCCCTGGCCCCTGGCGACAAATTCGTCGAACGGCATACCGGTGGCCGCAGTGAAACCGATGGCCGAGCGCGCAACCATGTCGGTGTCGACAAACCCCGGGCACATCGCGTTAGCGCGCACGCCGTGGTCGCGCAGCTCCAGCGCCATCGTTTCCGTCATCCGGATCACAGCGCCTTTGGTGGCTGAGTAGACGCCCAGCAGCGGGAACCCCACCAAGCCGGAAACGGACGCAATGTTGATGATCGCCCCGCCGCCGTCGACCAACGCGGGCACGGCGTGCTTGTACACCAACCAGGTGCCCCGCAGGTTCACCGCGACAACCCGGTCAAACTCCTCTTCGGTCAATTCGTGCAGCGGCGCAAGGAATCCCACGCCGGCATTGTTCACCAAGAGGTCAAGGCCGCCGAGCGCTCGCACGGCCTCAGCGATCCCGGCCGCAACGCTCTCGCTGGAGGCAACGTCACATGCCACGCCGACCGTGCCGCGGCCGATCTCCTCTGCCGCGGCCGCGGCCCCCTCTATGTCGGCGATAACCATGCGCGCTCCCGCTGAGACGAACGCTTCCGCGATGGCGCGACCAATGCCGCGGCTTCCACCTGTCACCAGAGCCCGCTTGCCGTCCAGAATCTTCGTCATGCCTGCACCCTTGCTGTCGTTCGTGTGATCACTTCGGTTTGCCCTATGCGGCCACAGTTGCAGCCGCTGCGTTTCTCGGCGCCACGCTATGCAGCAAGCGGTCAACCGCACGCGACCAAGGCGAAAGATGGGTAGGCCAACAGGTATGGGGTCAGGTAGATACACCCGTGTGGCACGCGCCCGCCGACCGCGATTGTTGAGGCGTGCATCACAGTGACATGGATCTGGCGGTCGGTTCGGATTCGCCGGTCGAACGGACGGCACGGCCAACCCCGCGGTTGCGCCCGTGCAAGGAGAGATCTTTCAATCGACTCTTGCCCACACTCTGGCGTGCGCGCCGTCGCGCTGTTAACAGCGGCATGCCAATCGTCGGGCCAGCTTGAGCTTCGGTGAATATCAGCCGAAAGCACGGCCCGAATGCATACCGTATCAGCGAAGGTCGATCGATCAGCACCACGACGACGTTGCCTATGCCGACATCCGGTTACGCAGACGAAATGGCACTGCGTAGCGCCGATCGGCAAGACGCAGGATCGCTGACGGCGGACGAATCTACGGTAATCGCAAGTCACCCTCCAGTTGAGGCGCGTTCGGCGCGCGAAGAGATCCGCGGATGGGGTCGCCACTACATACGTGCGCATCCGCTGCTGTCGCGGCACACGATGGGCGGCCAGGTGGTGTTGGGCGTGCGCACCGCGCAGTATTTCATCGTCGACCTTCTTACCGGACGCTTCGTGGCCGGCGAATTTGTCCGCCAAGCCGCCTTCATGGCTGGAACAGCTTTTGTTCCAACGCTTCTGGTGACGCTCCCGATCGCAGCCACGTTGTCAATCCAGTTCAGCTTACTGGCCGGCCAAATCGGGGCCACTTCGCTGTCTGGGGCCGCCACTGGACTGTTTGTACTGCGCCAGGGGGCACCGCTGGTGGCGGCGATCCTGCTGGCCGCCGCCGTGGGCTCGGCGGTCAGCGCCGACCTGGGATCGCGAACGATGCGCGAAGAGATCGAAGCGATGGAGGTGATGGGTGTCTCGGTGATCCGGCGCCTGGTCGTGCCGCGGTTCGCCGCGGTGATCGTGATCGGGATTGCGTTGACCGGTTTGACGTGTTTCGTCGGATTCATCGCGGGCTACGTGTTCAACGTCTACATGCAGAACGGGACGCCCGGGTCGTTTGTTGCGACGTTCGCCGCATTCGCCACCCCGGAGGATCTCCTCCTGGCCTTGATTAAGGCGATGGTGTTCGGCGCGATCGTCGCAATAGTGAGCTGTCACAAGGGATTGGAAACCCGTGGCGGTCCGGCTGGAGTGGCGAACTCGGTGAACGCCGCAGTGGTCGAGGCGATCTTGCTGTTGATGCTGGTCAATGTTGCAATCAGCAAGCTGTATATCCTCATCTTTCCGAGAGCGACCCTCTAGCCGTGACGGTCGCTTCGTATCGCTTGTGGGGCACTCGCCCGTTTATTGATGCAGCGGATGCGGTAATGCGGACCGTGGCCAAAGCCGGCCACATCATGTACTTCGTCGGCCGTGTGGTGACCTCGATCCCGCTTATGCTGCGTTCCTATCCCCGAGAGTTCTTCCGGATACTGGCGGATATCGCCTGGGGGAACGGCTCGATCGTGGTTGGTGGCGGTACAGTCGGCGTCGCACTGGTGTTGGGTGTGACCGCGGGCGCGCTCGTCGGTGTTGAGGGCTACAACGCGCTGAATCTGTTGGGCTTAGGTCCTGCAACCGGCGTGCTGGCGTCGTGGGGGTCAACACGCGAACTCGCACCCGTCATGCTCGCGTTGGCGTTCACCGCCCAAGCGGGGTGCCGTTTTACCGCGCAGCTGGGCGCGATGCGCATCGCCGAAGAGATCGACGCGCTCGACACCCTTGGCATAAACCCGATTCGCTATCTGGTGACCACCCGTGTGGCGGCTTCGGTCGTTGCGGCGATCCCGTTGTTCTTGGCCTGCTTGGCGGTGACTTATCTGAGTGCTCAGATCGTGGTCGCCTTCTCCGGACAGGACTCCGGCACCTATCAGCACTATTTCGCGATGTTTGCCAGCAGCACGGATGTGGCGTACGCAAGCATCAAGGCCGCCGTCTTCGTGTTCGTCGCATCAGCGATTCAGTGCTATTTCGGCTACTTCGCCTCCGGCGGTCCTCAGGGAGTGGGTGTGGCGGCCGGACGGGCGATGCGTGCGAGTATCACTGTTGTCATCATCTTGAATCTGCTTCTCACAATGGCGATGTGGGGGGTCAACGCAGGCGCGAGGTTTGGCGGGTAGCAATGCCGAACTCCTTCGACCTGGATGGCCGCGGGCCGTCTAACCATCAGCTCTTTGTTGCAGGACTGTGTTTTCTGCTGGTTGGTGCAATCGTTGTGACTCTGTTGATCGCGAAATCCAAAGGCAGACTGGACCATATCGTGAGGGTCAGCGCTGAGCTAGCCGATGTTGGCGACGGCCTACCGGCCAAGTCGGACGTCAAGTTCCGCGGCGTACTGGTCGGCCATGTTGCCGGGGTCATCCCAGCGGGCCCCGGCCAATACAACATCGTTCACCTTGACCTCAGCGGTGAGTACGCCTCTGCCATCCCCAATACCGTGACTGCGCGGGTGGTGCCTTCCAACGTATTCGCGGTGTCGTCGGTCCAACTTGTCGACAACGGGCGGGGCTCGGCGCCGGTGCGGGACGGGGCCGTGCTGCACGAGGATCAAAGCCTCCCGACGGTGCTCTTTCAGACCACCTTGACGAAATTCCGTGACGTGTTGGCGGCGGTGGGCCGCGAACCGAGCGTCGATACCGTTGGTGCGCTCACGGCGCTGGGGGAGGCTACCGAAGGCCGCGGCCACCGATTGCAGGACGCCGGCCGCGACCTCAATGACATTGTCACCCAGTTGAATAGCATAGTCGCGACCAACGCCGGCCCATCCACGATTTCCGCCCTTAGCGCCGCCGCCGATGGATTGCGCACTACCACACCCGAGCTCTTCGCCGCACTCGATGGTGCGGTGAGGCCGATGCACACCCTCGCCGAGAAGCGCTCGGCGCTGACCAATTTCCTTTCCGCGGGCCTGGACACCAGCCGCACCGTTGCCGGCGCGTTTGACCACCAGACCGACCGGTTGATCGTTATCACAACCGAACTGACACCGGTTGTGGGTGTGCTCGCCGACAACGGCGCGCAGTTTCATCCCATATTCACACGGATGCAGCGAGTGGCCGACAACTTTTACACCGAAGCCTGGAATCCCGAGACGAACGTCTTCACCATGAAAGGGATCGTCAGCTTTACTCCGACGCGCACCTATATCCGCGGAGACTGCCCGCGGTACGGCGAACTCACCGGCCCAAGTTGCCAGACCGCACCCGAGGTGCCGACAGCCCCAGCGTTGCTTCCCGCGCTAGATTCGCGCGGATTCCCGCCACCGCCGGGTCTGCCGGAGAATCGCCCCAATTTCGCCGCGCCGCGCGGTTCGGTCGCGGAAGCGCCCGAATCATCGACTGCCCCAACGCAAGACACGCCACCCACCGACTCACCGGCGTCGCCGCCGTTACCGGCCGAGTCCCCGCCGCCCCCGCCAGCTGACACGGGTGTGCCCGCGGGCGTCCAACCCCAAGCAGCAGTCATCGGCGGCAACGTCGGCCCGGTAGGCAGCGGTCAGGAGAAACACCAGCTGAGCCTCATCACGGGAGGCACCGCAAACACGGCCACCGAGTTGCTACTCGGGCCGTTGGCGCGCGGCGCGACGGTCCATGTCGCGCCGGATACGGGAGGTGAACGGTGAGTTACCGCAGGTCGCTGATCGGCCTCTCGCTGTTCTTGGTCGCGGCGATCGTGACCACCTCGATGGTATTCGTGACGCTCCGTCGCGATGTCTCTGGCCCGACCAATACATTCACGGCGATGTTCACCGATGTGTCAGGCCTGCACCCTGGCGACGATGTGCGCGTCGCGGGTGTGCGCGTGGGACGGGTGGACAGTATCGACCTGGACGGCACCCTGGCCAAAGTGACGTTCCGGATAGCCAAGGACCAAGTCCTCTATCACAACACCCTGGCTGCGGTGACCTACCAAAACATCATCGGGCAGCGGTATCTGGGTCTGTCACCGGGAACCGACGGTGATACGACACCACTCGCAGATCGGGCCCAGATACCACTGGATCGAACCAAACCGTCGTTTGACATCGCCTACCTGCTCAACGGATTCGAGCCACTGTTCAGCGTGCTGGACCCCAAGCAGGTCGACAACCTCACCACCGGGATCGTCCAAGCCCTGCAAGGGGATTCCGCTCCGTACTCACACTGATCACTCAAACATCAGCGCTCGCCGAGTCGTTGGCCGGGCCCGACCAAACCCTCGGCGTGGTCGTCGCCAACCTCAACATCGTAACGTCCAACCTCGCGGCCCAAAACGTCAACCTGCAGACGGTGATCCGTCAAGCCCACGACGTGATGGTCGCCCTCGGGAACCGGCGCGAACAGTTAGAAGCCTCGGTGCGCTCGATCAACGCAGCGGTCGTGCGGTTGGCGACGATCACCGACACCATCTATCCCGACATCGCGGAGCTGATCCGTCGGGAGCCGGGGATGGTGGCCCACCTGTCCGACGGAGATGGCCAGGCGCGCTTGGCGTACCTGGGGGCCAACCTCCCGTACCTGTTGAAGGGCATGGCTCGCGTCACCCAGGAAGGAAGCTACATGAACGCCTACGCCTGCAACGCGAACCTCACCATCTTCGCGTTCCTTAGCCGGCTGGTACCGGCAATCGTCCGGCTCGCATCACCGGGCAACATCATCCAGCAATCCCCGATCTGTAGGTAGTAGCGATGCGCGACCGGCTGAAGCGCCCCATCGAGGAATACAACAAGATCTGGCTGGCCACTGCCTCGCTGGCTGTCATCACAGTGACAGTGGCCGCCATAGTCTTGATTGGCCGGCTGTCGCTGGGCCAGACCGACTACCGGGCAGAGTTCGCCCAAGCCGCCCAAATCCGCCCGGGTGACCAAGTCACCATCGCGGGGATCGCCGTCGGCGCGGTGCGCGATCTGAAGCTGGCCGCTGACCACGTCATAGCCACATTCGCAATCCGAAACGACATTCACCTCGGCGCCGACACTCGCGCAGCCATCAAACTCACCACGCTTCTGGGGTCACGGTATGTCGCGCTGGAGCCGGCCGGCGCCGGCAGCCTCGAGCAGCACACCATCCGCATCGCGAACACATCGGTTCCCTACGACCTGCGAGAAGCCCTGGCAGATGCCACCACGACATTCGAACAGGTCGATGCCGACCGGGTCGCCGGCTCGCTCACCACGTTATCCCTCAGCCTCGACGGGGTACCAGAGGCACTCCCGCAAGCGCTGAACAACATGAGATCGCTTGCCGCAATCGTCGCTGCGCGGCGCGATCAAATCGGCTCTCTGCTGCGCAGCGTCGACACCATCACCGCGACGATCCGCGATCAGAAAGCCAACCTCGGCGCACTGGTGTTGCAGGGCCGAGACCTCTTGGCGGAGATCGTCTCCCGCCGCGCCGAGGTGGAGAAGCTGTTCTCCGGCGCAACCGCGTTGGTCAACACGACAGAAGCAGTACTTGATGACCAACCAGCCATCAACGAAATGCTCGCGTCCATACGAGATTTCTCCCGGATGCTCGCCGAGCATGACGCGCTCCTGCGGAACACGTTTCAAGCCCTGCCGCTGCCCATCCGCAACCTAGCCAATGCGACCGGCAGCGGGACAGCGCTCGACCTCAATGTCCCCGCAGGCCCGCTCGTCGACTCATGGATGTGCGCAATCAGCGGGCGCGCCAAACAGTTCGGCCTGACCGACTACTTCACAGACTGCCAACCAGCACCCGACCCATGGCCCGGCTGGCCCCCACCGCAACCCGAAAGGCTGCCCGGATGACGCGCAAGATCATGATCGTCGCCGCCGCATTGATCGCTGCCGCCGTCGCGGTGATCGTGTTGATCCCGCATCGCGTCAGCCGGGCGATAACGGTCACCGCGCAGTTTGAAGACAGTGTCGGCCTGTATGTAGGAAACGCCGTCTCGGTGTTGGGGATGCCGGTCGGCAAAGTCACCAGCATCGTGCCCAACAGCAGCTACGTCGAGGTGAAACTCGAGATCGGTGACGGTGTCGAACTTCCCGCCGATGTTCAAGCCGTCACGGTGTCCACCTCGGTGCTGACCGACCGGCACATCGAACTCACCCCCGTGTACCGCGGTGGGCCGAAGTTGAGGAACGGCGACGTGGTGGGCTTGGCCCGCACACGCACGCCAGTCGAATTCGACCGGACGCTGGCCATGGTGGATAAGCTGTCACTCACTCTTAGCGGTGACGGACAAGGCCACGGGCCCCTGGCCGACCTGGTCAACATCGGTGACAAAATCACCACCGGCAACGGGCCCAACATCAAAGCGACGCTAGATGAGCTGGCGCAGGCGCTGCGGCTCGGCGCCGACAATGGAGCCCAAACCAAGAAAGACATCCAGGCGATCGCGGCCGACCTCGCCGAATTGACCCAGGCAGCCGCCGACAACGACAGCGCTATACGCGAATTCGGCTCCAACATCCGCCAGCTCAGCGACATTCTGGCCGATGAAGATCTCGGCACCGGCAATGCGGGAAAACAGATCAACAAGATCCTGAATCAAGCCGCAGGCCTGCGGCAGGAAAACCGGGACGGACTGAAAAGCACCGTCGCCGATGCCAACACCCTCACCGCGGCAATCACCGACTACCGTCGCGAAATCGCCGAGTTCTTCGACGTCGCCCCACTGGCCATCGACAACGTCTACAACGCGATCGACGCCAATGCCGGGTCGCTGCGCATCCACTTCCTGCCCGACAAGATCCTCTTCAATGGGCAATTCGCCAAAGAAGTGTGCAACCTTGTAGGGGCAAAACAATTGGGATGTGCCACAGGCACACTCGCCGACTACGGACCGGACTTCGGCATCCCCGGAATGCTGGAAGTGATGGCGGGCACGCGGTGATCAACCGCCAGTGTGCGACCGCCCATGGCGGATTCCGATGCGCGGTAGCGGCCGCCGCAACCGTGCTCGTGGCCGGATGCGGAACCGGGTTGGAAAGCTTGCCGCTTCCGGCGCCTGGCCTGACTGCCAACAGCATCACCGTGACGGCCGTCTTCTCTAACGCGCTGAACCTGCCGGCCAAAGCCAAGGTCAAACTCAACGGCGCCGACATCGGCGAGGTCGAGTCGACCCACGCCCACGACTTCACGGCGCTCGTGACCATGCGGATCAGATCGGACGTTCCGGTGCGCATCGGCACCACCGCCCAGCTGCGGTCGGCCACCCCACTGGGTGATGTGTTCGTCGCGCTCAAGCCGGATCCGAACCAGGCGCCCGGCACACCGCTGCTGCACGACGGCGACGTCATCCCGGTGGGCTCCACCACCGCCGCTGCGACAATCGAGGAAGTGCTCGGCTCGGCGGCGCTGCTGATCAACGGCGGCGCCATCCGTCGTCTGGTTTCAATCATCAACGGCGCCGGCTCGGCGCTCGGCGGGCGCGGCGACAAGGTCGCCGAGCTGCTGCACCAGTCCGGCGAATTGATATCACGGCTCGGCGCCCGATCGGCGCAGATCAACGACGCCTTGCGCAGTACCTCGGAGCTCGCCGCCGCGCTCCAGGCCCACCAGAACACGCTGAACGAAACGCTCGCCGCCGGCGGCCCGGCGACGGACGTCATCGCCGATAACACCGCTCAGCTGACCGATCTAGTCGATGCCATCGCGCAAATCACCACGCAGCTCAATAGATTTCCCTCACTGCAGGGCACCGACACACGCAGTATCATCGCCGACCTCAACCACCTCTCCGCGACGTTCAACGACATCACCGTCGACCCGACTCTGTCGATGACAGCGCTGAACCGGTTGATCGGAATCATGATGAAGTCCACCAACGCAACCTCGGCGCACGCCAACGTCGACGTGCGCAAACTGGCCCTTGGCGCTCTACCCGACAAGAACTACCCAGGTGACCCCGGATTCCATGGCGCCGACGGAACCGACTGGCATGCCATGATCGGCAGCCTCCGATACGAGTGGAACATGTTGTTAAGCAGGGCGTTAGGGCCACAACGATGACCACTGCGCAATACCCACTGGAGTGGTCCGCACGCCTGGTCGTCGGCTCCGTGCGCACGCTCACTCGCCGGCGCATCGCCGTCTCATGTATCGGGCTTGTCCTGACCATGCTCGCCGCCGGCGGCTACATCGCCCTCGGGGCGTTGCGCATCAACCCCACGCGCTCAACGATTCTCGTGCGCGTGTTGCTGCCGCAATCTGGCGGGCTGTTGCCCGACCAAGACGTGACACTACGAGGAACACCGATCGGTCGGGTCCAATCCGTCAACTTCACCGACACCGGCGTCGTCGCGGTCGCCGCTCTTGACGCCGGCGTATCGGTGCCCGACAACAGCATGGTGCGCGTGTCGCCCCTGTCACCGGCCGGCGAACAGTATCTGGACTTCCGACCGCCCGACAACCACGGACCGCCCTTAACCGACGGCAGCGTTATTGGCCAAGACCAGACCACCGTCCCCGTGCCGTTAGCCCAGCTCCTCAGTGACACCGACGGCGCACTCGCACAACTAGATCCCCATAAGCTCGCCGCCATCACCGGCGAGCTCCAGGTCAGCCGCCAAGGGCCGCGAAAGCTGGCCGCCCTCCTCGACGGCGGCACCTTCCTCATCTCCACTCTCGATTCCGTGCTGCCGCAAACCGTCAGCGTGCTGCGCAACAGCCCCGTCCTGCTGACCACGCTCGCCGACACCAACCCCGGCCTGCAGCACACCGCGGAGAACCTGCACGAACTCCTGGATGGGATCAACGCGATGGACGGTGGCTTTCGCCTCCTCGTCGACCGCGGCAGCGCCCCTTTCAGCGCACTGGACACGATCATCGCCGACAACTCCGACACCATGGTCCAACTACTCGGCAACCTGACCACCATCGCGCAGCTGTCCTACGTTCGCGTTCCCGCGCTGAAGGCACTGTTTCCCACTACACGCGGCTCCGTACTGGACGCGGTAGACAGCATCGTGCACGACGGCGGCATCTGGGGCATCGGCGACATCTACCCCCGCTACAGCTGCGACTACAACCTGCCCCGACGACCACCCTCACAGGCCGACTTCGTCGAGCCCTACCGCTACACCTACTGCGCCAACGCCGATCCCTCAGTGCTCGTGCGCGGTGCCCGCAATGCGCCGCGTCCGCCTGGCGATGACACCGCCGGCCCACCGCCAGGCTATGACCCACACGCTCAGACAGATCCAACACCCTTGGGCCCCAACTCAATACCGACACCATATGGCGGTCCGCAGCTGCCAACGAACCCCCGGAACGAGGACAGGCAAACATGAGGACGAACGGCTTCAAACGACCAAACGCCAACGACGTGTTCAACAGGCTCGACGAGCTAGAAGACGATCCGCCAGAAACCGAGATCACAACCAACACCCCAGAAGTCGACCCGACGGCCGAGGCCGACGAGGCGGCCGCGCACGGCCCCGGCGATACTGTCGCGGACGCCGCGCCGATCAGCAGACGGCGGCGGCTGCTCCGCCGAGTCGCCGCGGCTGCTACGGCGCTCGTCGTTGTCGCAGCACTAGCAGCGACGGCCTACCTGGGCTGGCAACTAAAACTGCGCAACGACACAGCGGCCGCCGGCCGAGCCGCACTCGCGGTGGCGCAGTCCTATGCCGTCACGTTGACCAGCGTTGACACCAACACTATCGATCAGAATTTCAACCAAGTGCTCAATGGCGCCACCGGCGAATTCAAAGACATGTACAGCCAGTCCGCCGCCCAGCTACGGCAGGTGCTGATCGACAACAAGGCGATGAGCAAGGGCACCGTCGTCGATGCGGCCATCAAGTCGGCGACCAAGACCAAGGTCGAGTTGCTGCTGTTCATCGATCAATCGATCAGCAACGTCGTCAATCCCCAGCCGCGCATCGACCGCAGTAGAGTGGCGATGACCATGGAGCTCATCGACAACCATTGGCTGGCAAGCAAAGTCGACATCAAATAGCGGACAGACCTGCCGTCGCTGCCAAGTCGGCGAACAATTACTGAAGTGTGCGGACTGAGATAACCTGTGCGGCTGCGGTTGTCGAACGCACGATCGTGGCCGTCGAAGTTGTCCCAGAAAAAAGACCCTGCTGATGGAGGCTGCGGGTAGCAGGACGGGGCAAGCGCGTAGGTGGCCATCCGGACGGCTCTCCGAAGGGCGCGAATCGCGCGAGCATACGGCACACGAGCGAGCGGCGGTCACGTTTGCGTCGATGGCAGCGTGTGCCGCACGGTGGCACACACGCTGGGCGTTTGGCCGATGACTGCGGACTCTATTCATGTCGGAGTCCCACGAACGGAAGCATGCGATGCCCACCAAATCAGCAAGCCGCCGATGAGCGCCGAGTCGCGAGCCGTCGCACGGCTGAGCTTCCGCTACCCGGCGCGACGCGTTTTGATCACTGGAGCGACCAGCGGTTCCGGTGAGGCGCTCGCAGTTCTATTCGGCCGCTACGGCTGGCGTGTCGCCGTTACAGGGCGCAACCGCGAGAAAGTCGCGCTGTCCGCGAAGAAGGTTCGGGCCGCGGGCGGCCAGGCGCTCGAGATCGAGCTGGAGGTCACGCGATACGAAGACTTCGAGCGGGCGGCGCGCCACGTCGCCGAAACCTGGGGCGGATTGGACATCCTCGTCAACAACGCTGGTGTTACCGGCGGCGAGTCGATCGAAGACGACTCTATCGAGCTGTGGCACCGCATCATCGACATCAACACGTTCGGTGTCGTGCACGGCTGTAAGGCATTCGCACCCATCCTTCGGGAGTCCGGGGGCCACATCGTCAATGTCGCCTCCGTCGCAGCCTTCGTGTCCGCGCCGGAGATGGCCAGCTACAACGTGAGCAAGGCCGCTGTCCTGTCTCTCTCGGAGACGCTCGATGCGGAACTCGCTCCGCACCACATTGATGTGACCGTCGCGTGCCCGGGCGTCTTCCAGTCGGAACTCGGCGCAGAGGGCAGGGTGTTGGCGTCACCCAACGCCCGGATGATGAAGTCCCTCAGGC
>Ga0153922_1000109_pt1 | contig 33062 bp, 28 predicted proteins | sample TSNJ006MetaG_FD_104723 | JGI IMG/M metagenome (GOLD analysis project Ga0153922, IMG submission 104723) | Attine ant fungus gardens microbial communities from New Jersey, USA - TSNJ006 MetaG | ecosystem: Host-associated > Fungi > Mycelium > Unclassified | place: USA: New Jersey, Brendon T. Byrne... | reverse complement strand
TGGCTTGATAAATGCAGAAGACTTTGGAAAAACTGCGAACGCAAACTTGAAAACACTCTAAATATGGTTAAGTTGGCTTTTGTATCTGTCTTGCTTCGAAGACTTTGAACAGGCTCTTAGATGACAGTCTTTTTTATGGTGGCTCGCCTCTTAGTTCGGTTTCTTTATTTGAAGATATAAAGCTTATATATCTAGAAGAATTGTCAACTGAGAAGAGTCCAAATGAACGGGGGGTATATGAAATAAAAACGTTTCAGGTTAAGTTTAATTGCTCATTTTTCATAGCCTCAGGAAAAGAAAGTGAAAACACTATAGATGTTAACGTTGTTCTTGTTAAGCAAGAAAGCGACTCACCTTGGGAAATTATTGCGATAGGAAACGGAGTGTAAAATAAAGTGCGGTATTCTATTAGGAAATTGTCTATTCATATTTGACCCAGTGGCAAGTGTCTTATGAGAAAATGAAGACTTATGATGAAAAATATCCTGATGATGAAGTGGCTGTCAGGGAATTGGCTTTTTTAGAATCTAGACAAGGAAATCCCTAAATAATATGACGAAAGGATTGTCTCAAATTGAGACAATCCTTTCGTCATATCGAACTCGTTTTTGTGATAGTTCCTTATTTTCTTGACATTTGGAATAATTTGCAATAAAATACAGGTTAGGATACCATATTTTTACAATTTTCAACTATTAATAAAGCTCATGCTCCAAATAAGTGCATAGCTCATTCTAGATAAAGAGAGGTGACTCCAGTAGTTAATTTCTAAAGGCAAAGAGATAAGTAATATTATATATTATGAACATTCAAAAAAAGGAGAATATTAGTTTATGAAAAAAAGAATTGTGTCATTATTTTTAATTATTGTGTTGTGTTTAGAAAGCAGTATGATGCTTTTTGCAACAGAGAGTCAGGAAAGAAATATAGAGCAAGAATCAGTAGAGGAAACAGAAACAGCAGTAGTTGAAGCAGAGCAAGAAACAGGGATATCGGAAACTATACCGGAAAGTGTTGATCAAGAAGATGTCACATTGAAAGATATAGAGGTGATAACCGATGTCAGTATAACGCCAACTGCCGTTAACGAAGAATTTGACAGCAGTGAAGTACTAGATGAGTTAGGAGAGGTCACTTATTCTCAGGGAATAATGATTGATGGCAGTGAATATGACTTATATCCGGAGTTTCAAGATGCAGACAGTGCATTAGGGGTGTTGAAGGAAGATGCAGAAGAGGCACTCACCACTCTAAAGAATAATTATAATTTAGAAGATTTATCAAATGATAATTATGAAGAATATCAAGATTGTGTTGCTTTGTCTTTAGAATCTGAAGAGATACAAGAAAATGAAAAAATAGAGAAAGAAATGATAATGATTAATCAGTTTTTGGATATATATGAAAATAGCAGTGCGAATGAGGAAATTCTGGAAGTTGTGGACACTATTGAGGGTAACCTTGAAGGAACACCTATTCTAGAAGCAGCAGAAATCGTGAATGAATTGCAAGAGTTGGTACCCTACAATACGGGGATTGAAGAAGCCTTGGATGAGGTAATAGAAGAAATCATGGTCGATATTGAAGATGAGTATGATATTTCTTCTGAAGAGCTAAATGAAATGTATGAAGATGAGTATGGTATTTCTTCCGAGGAACCAGAAGAAGTATATCAAGAAAATTTAGTTTATAATAATCAAGATAGTCAGTCAGGTGGACTGATTGATCTTAGCCTTGGGAATGTCAATCAACAGATTCAGCAACTGACATACAGTAAAAACTCAAATTTTAATGTCGCCAAAGGAGTTGCTTATGCTAATAAATATGCGGTAAATCAAAATACTTACTTTCGATATTTTAAAAATGCTGATTGCACAAATTTTGTATCTCAAATAAAAAGAGCCGGAGGTGTAGCTGATTATTTTAGTTATCTTACAGGAGGTAGTGACAGTACTTTTGATTATGACAAGTCCTGGTGTTATATTGGATACCATTCATATGGAAAGCGTTGGACCGTTGCCGACAGATTCGCAAAGTTTTTTGGTGTAAAATATACCACGACTAATTTTTATACATTTTCAACTAAAGTAAAAAAGGGGTCATTTATAAGCTATGATATAACGTCCGACGGAAGTTGGGATCATATGGCATTTGTTACTGCAAAATCAAGTACTAAAAAGACGACTGAAGGTGTTACATATTACGATTTTAAGGTGGCACAGCATACCACTAATTATAATTATTATGTTAGCAATTCTAAGAATAGTTGGGAAAAATTAAAAAAAAGTAATCCGAAAGTCAAGCTTGGAATAATCAATTAGGAGGAAACAATGAAAAAGAAACTTTCTGTAATTATACCTTTATCAGTCATAGCCATTGCATTTATTTTTGTGATTTTCTATAATAGAAATGAAGACTTCGGGCTTTCGAATGATGCGATAAATGCGGAAAAGCAATTGTCAGCCGAAGAAACTATCAGATTATATTTTTATTATAGCAATAGGAAGGACGATTCAGTTAGTAACATCTTAGATGATAGTCTTGTGTATGATGATTTGCCTCTTAGCTCGGTTTCTTTAGTTGAAGATATAAATCTTATACATCTAGAAGAATTGTTAACTGAGAATAGTCCAAATGAATTGGGGGTATATGAAATAAAAACGTTTCAGGTTAAGTTTAATTGCTCGTTTTTTATAGCCTCAGGAAGAGAAAGTGAAGACACTGTAGATATTGGATTTGTTCTTGTTAAGCAAGAAAGCGATTCGCCTTGGACAATTATTTCGATAGGAAATGGTTAATCAGATACTATTAAAGAAACGAAGGATATCATACTCGCCTTCGTTTCTTTATCGGTGTGGTTTGAATTTATTCCCCACTTTTTGTCGCCTTAACCATATCAATATGGTTAAGGGTACGATTTGTCATCAGGTTTACGATAATAGCAAAGCCAAATGATATGACTGCAGAAATCAAATAGCTCATTGGTTCAACAGATACGATAAACTGGATTGATGGAAAATTGAGCATACTAATTAATAATTTGGTTAGCAAAAGAACGGTGGGGAGATATGATTTTAAGGTGGCGCAACATACCAATGATTATAATCGTTATGTTAGCAATCCTAACAATAATTGGGAAAAATTTAAAAAAGACAATTCGAAAATCAAGTTTGGAATAATCAATTAGGAGGAACCAATGAAAAAGAAATTTTCTGTAATTACACCTTATATACCTTTATTAGTCGTCGTCATTGCCTTTGTCATTGTGATTTTTTATAATAAAAACAAAGCCTTTGGGCTTTCGAATGAAGCAATCAACGAGGAAAAGCAATTGTCAGCTGAAGAAACGGTAAGATTATATTTTTATTATAGCAATAGACGAGATAATTCCGCTGATAACCTCTTAGATGACCGCCTCTTTTATGGTGGTTCACTTCTTAGTTCGGTTTCTTTATTTGAAGATATAAAGCTTATATATCTAGAAGAATTGTCAACTGAGAAGAGTCCAAATGAACGGGAGGTATATGGAATAAAAACGTTTCAGGTTAAGTTTAATTGCTCATTTTTTATAGCATCAGGAAAAGAAAGTGAAAACACTATAGATATTAGCTTTGAACTTATCAAGCAAGAAAGCGATTCGCCTTGGAAAATTATTTCGATGGGAAATGGTTAATCAGGTACTATTAAAGAAACGAAGGAGAGTATGCTATCCTTCGTTTCTTTATCTTTTTGATGGAGCGCCAGATATCCTTTTTGTATGCTTTACTCATTTCATATTCATTCCTTTATCATTCAATGTATGAGATTGGTTTGATTTACAAATAATTGTGTTTTGTGCAATTATGTATTATAATAAACAATACGCTGTATTACAACCAACAATTTCCTCGATGGCTGGATGTATTGTAATATATATAGCTGATTTGTTGGATTTTAACAAAAAATTTATATTCTAATAAGGAGAATATTATGCCATTATATGACTTGTCGGATGTCAAAGAACTTCTGATTCTTGTTGCTGTCCAGATGGATGGAGAGAATGAGACTAACGAATCGCTGGATGAACTTGATGAGCTGGTGCGGACTGCAGGTGCTGCCTCGGTTGGCAGGCTGGTGCAAAAAAGAGAAGCAATTCATCCGGGAACCTACGTTGGGAAAGGAAAACTTGAAGAACTCAGGGAATTGATAGATGAATTAAATGCAACGGGCATTGTCTGTGATGATGAATTGTCCCCCGCCCAGTTAGGTAATCTGGAAAGAGAATTAGATTGCAAGATTATTGACAGGACACTTTTGATTTTGGATATATTTGCCGCCAGGGCGACCAGCAGTGAAGGGAAAATCCAGGTGGAATTGGCACAGTTAAAATATCGGGCCTCCAGGCTGGTGGGACTTCGCAGTTCGCTTTCTCGTCTGGGCGGGGGGATCGGTACCAGGGGACCCGGTGAAAAAAAGCTGGAAATGGATCGGCGTTTAATTCGGACGAGAATCAGTCAGTTAAATAGACAATTAGCTGAAGTGAAACAGCATCGCGAATTGATTCATTCCGGGAGAACCGCTTCAGATTTAAAAATAGCTGCACTGGTAGGATATTCAAATGTTGGAAAAAGCTCTCTGCTTAACGTACTGACAGAATCAGATGTGCTGGAAGATGACATGCTGTTTGCAACATTGGATACAACGACCCGTATCTTGACCTTGCCGGGGCAGCAGGAAATTTTACTGACAGATACGGTTGGATTTATTCGCAAATTGCCCCATCATCTGGTAGAGGCATTTAAAAGCACTTTGGAAGAGGCAAAGTATGCGGATATCATTATCCATGTGGTGGATGCTTCAAATCCGCAAATGGAAAAACAAATGCATGTTGTTTATGATACCCTGCGTCAATTAGAGGTAAGCGGGAAGCCGATTATCACATTGTTTAATAAGCAGGATCGTTTGGAACAGCCGGGGAAATTTAAAGATTACAATGCAGACTATTCTATTTTGACATCAATCAAAACCGGACAAGGATTGGCAGAATTAAAAGAAATTTTAGCTGAAATATTGAGAAGGGAACAGATTTATATTGAAAGAGTGATTCCCTATGACAAGGCCGGCATGATACAGTTGATTCGTAAAAATGGAGAGCTGCTGGAGGAAAAATATATAGATGAAGGCATACTAATCAAAGCTTATGTAACGAAAGAAGTATATGATAGAGACCTTAACTAAAGAATAAGGGGGCGGTGTTACTATTTATGTAACAGCCCCCCTTGCAACGCTTATTTGCTAAATATATTAAATATGGACATATTGTTATTCTTAAACGTATCTAATATAACACTGTCAAGTACTTCTTCTGAAGAACCACTGTGTCCGGCTATTAAATTTTTAACTACCGGAATAAATGAAAACCACAAAATTGTACTATATAGATTGAGTGTGGAGGTATCATAATAAATTCTTTCAGACATTACATCGCCGATGGATTTTAAAAGCTCCTGATGCTTGATAATATCAGCATCCAGTTCATGGATGTACTGATAGCCTTGGAAATTCAGCTTTGTTATCAGTTTTTGCTGACTAATCAAATTGGCATCCTTGGTAATCGTAAAATTATATTTCCCGGCGATGGACTCGGCCAGTTCCCCTAGCAGGTGGCTGTTATTCACGTAGGCGACAATGGAATCCTTGTTAATGTCGGTCTTTAAAATCTTTTCGGATTTATCAATACTGGAATTATAAAGGGCTATGCCATATCTGATATCTTCAAATTCTTCATCAAGGATTTCCAAATTGGCGGCGAGACGGTTTAATTTGCGCTAATCTCCATGGGCGGCTCATAAAAGGATTTATAACCTAAACCATGCTCCACTTCTGCCCAGGCATGTTGAAGAACAGTTCTTAACTGAATTTCGAATAAAATATCCTGGTACTTTTGATATTCAATTAATTGACAGCGGCTGTCGGTGAACTTTACGACAAGATGAAGGGAGATGTATCCATTTTTTGATAAAATTCATTAACAATGGATTCTATTCTATCAAGCATATAAAACTCCTTTTCTTACCTTATATTTGTTTATTTTATCATATTTATGAGAATAAAGCGAACATAATTGTTCGATAAAGAAATTTGTGCTCTTGTAGAAATTAGGTGTTTGCTTTATAATAATTCTTAAAACAGATACTATGCGATGGAGGTCATGATGAGTTACGCAGATCAATTATTTAAAGAAATGTGTCAGGATGTTATAGATAACGGATTTAGTACGGAGGGCGAGAAAGTGCGTCCTAAATGGGAGGATGGCACAAGTGCTTATACAATCAAGCGATTTGGTGTTATTAACAGATACGATCTGTCTAAAGAATTTCCGGCAATCACGCTGCGAAGGACAGCCTTTAAAAGTGCGGTAGATGAAGTCCTTTGGATTTGGCAGAGAAAATCTAACAATGTCCACGATTTAAATAGTACGATTTGGGATGAATGGACCGATGAAGATGGTTCTATCGGTAAGGCTTACGGATATCAGATGCGCATTAAGCATCAATATAAAGAAGGTATGATGGATCAGGTTGACAGAGTTATTTTCGATTTAAAGAATAATCCATATAGCAGGAGAATTATGACCAATATCTATGTGCATCAGGACTTGCATGAGATGAATTTATACCCCTGTGCCTACAGTATGACTTTTAATGTTACCCAAAAGGCAGGTGAGGATAAGTTATATTTGAATGCTATTCTTAATCAGCGTTCACAGGACATACTGGCGGCTAATAACTGGAATGTGGTTCAGTATGCCGCATTAGTGCATATGATGGCACAGGTGTGCGATATGCAGGCGGGTGAATTCGTGCATGTGATTGCTGATGCCCATATTTATGACAGGCACATTCCGCTTATCAAAGAATTGATTTCCCGAGAGTCTTATCCGGCACCCAAGTTTTGGATGAACCCGAAGATTAAGGATTTTTATGATTTTACGACTGAGGATTTAAAACTGATTGACTATCAGACAGGTCCTCAGATTAAAAATATACCTATCGCAGTTTAGGAGGAGACAGATGAATATTATTGTTGCTGTAGATAATCATTGGGCGATTGGGAATAAAAATGAGCTGCTTAACAGTATTCCGGAAGACATGAAGTTTTTTCGGGAGACAACCACCGGCAAGGTGGTTATTATGGGCAGGAAAACATTGGAGAGCTTCCCAAATGGCCTGCCGCTTAAGAATAGAGTCAATATTGTCATTACAACAAAGAAAGATTATAAAGTGAAAGATGCACTTGTCGTTTCTAATATAAATGCGGCCCTAAAGGAAGCGGAAAAATATAATAGTGAAGATGTGTTTGTCATCGGTGGAGAAAGCATATATCGGCAGATGATTGACTACTGCGATATTGCCCATGTGACTAAAATGGATTATACCTATGAAGCAGACACCTGGTTTCCTGATTTAGATAAGTCTGAGGAATGGGTGGTTGCGGCTACCAGTGATGAGAAGACATATTTTGACTTGGAATATAGGTTTGTGATGTATGTGAGGAAAGATAAGATAGAGCAGATAAAGGAAATAATATAGACTTAATTTCTTGACATTTAAGCTTATTTGTAGAATAATATTTTAAAGATAATATAACAATTAGAGGAAGGGGAATACGATGCTGAACATTCAATTTATAGAAGCCAAAACCTTTAAGGAGAAGCCAGACCCGGATAATTTGGTATTTGGAACGGTGTTTACCGATTATATGTTTACAATGGATTATGTCTCCAAAAAGGGTTGGATTGATCCGCGAATTGAGCCTTATCAGGAGTTTTTGATTTCACCTGCGGCCATGGTATTCCATTATGGACAGGAGATGTTTGAAGGACTGAAAGCCTATAAGACAAAAGATGATAACATCCTGTTGTTCCGGCCGGATATGAACGCAAAGCGTACGAATATGAGCAACCGCAGATTATGTATTCCGGAGATTGATGAAGATGATTTTATCCAGGCGGTTAAGGCTGTCGTAGCAGCGAATAAGGACTGGGTTCCAGACAAGGCGGGAACGACTTTGTATATCCGTCCGTTTATTATTGCGATGGATCCGTTTTTGGGTGTTCGTCCGGCGAATCACTATCGCTTTATGATTATCTGCTCCCCTGTTGGGGCATATTATCCAGAGGGTATTAATCCGGTGAAGATTTATATTGAGGATGAGTATGTAAGGGCAGTCAAAGGCGGAATAGGTGAAGCGAAGACGGGTGGTAATTACGTGGCAAGTATGGCATCACAGGTTAAAGCCCATGATATGGGTTATTCGCAGGTCTTATGGTTAGATGGGGTGCATCGCAAGTATATAGAAGAAGTTGGTGCCATGAATATATTCTTTAAGATAGATGGTATTTTAGTTACGCCAAAGTTAAACGGTTCGATACTCCACGGTGTAACGAGAGATTCTGTATTACAGCTTTGTAAATTATGGAATGTACCAACATGTGAAAGACAAATATCCATAGACGAGATATACGAGGCTTATCAGTCGGGAAAACTCGAAGAGGTCTTTGGAACAGGGACTGCCGCAGTCATTTCACCTGTCGGAGGCCTGTTGTGGGAAGACAAGGAAATGGTTGTGAATGGTGGAAAGATTGGTGAATTAAGCCAGAAGATTTATGACACCCTTACAGGCATACAGAGTGGAAAGATGGAGGGACCAAAGGGTTGGGTTGTTAAAGTCTAAGACTAGAAAAGGAGGCAGACAGATGATGAAGAAAAAACCATTTGTGACAAAAGAGCAACTAAAAGAGATGGTTAAGACTTATCCGACACCGTTTCATCTTTATGATGAATCGGGAATCAGGGAGAATGCGAGGAAGGTTAACAAGGCATTTGCCTGGAATAAAGGATTTAAAGAATATTTTGCCATAAAGGCGACACCTAATCCGGTGATTTTAAAGATTTTAAAAGAAGAAGGTTGTGGTGTGGACTGTTCATCGCTGACGGAATTAATGATGTCTGAGGCTTGCGGATTTAAGGGAAGTGAAATTATGTTTTCCTCCAATGCGACACCGGCCGAAGAGTTCGTTTATGCGAGAAAGCTGGGTGCCACAATTAATTTAGATGATTTTACCCATATTAATTTTTTAGAAAGAGTTACCGGAAGTTTACCTGAGACAATTTGCTGCCGTTATAATACGGGGGGCGAGTTTAAGATTAGTACGTCCATCATGGATACGCCCGGAGAAGCTAAGTACGGGTTCACAAAAGAGCAATTGATTGAAGGCTTTAAAGTTTTGCAAGAAAAAGGTGTCAAGAATTTTGGACTTCATGCTTTTTTAGCCAGCAACACAAAAACTAATGAGTATTATCCGGCGCTTGCGAGGATTTTATTTCAGACGGCGGTAGAACTTAAAGAAGAAACAGGGGCTGATATTAAGTTTATTAATTTGTCAGGAGGGATAGGCATTCCCTATCATCCTGATGAAGAGCCTAATGATATTGAAGTTATTGGTGAGAAGGTTCACCAGGTTTATGAAGAAGTATTGGTTCCTGCCGGAATGGGTGATGTGGCCATATATACGGAATTAGGGCGGTTTATGCTGGGACCCTACGGACATTTAATCGCAACAGCGACACATGAAAAACATATATACAAAGAATATATCGGCTTAGATGCCTGTGCGGTGAATCTTATGCGCCCGGCGATGTACGGTTCTTACCATCATATTACTGTAGCTGGTAAAGAAGATAAACCCTGTGACCATAAGTATGATATAACAGGTTCGCTTTGTGAGAATAATGATAAATTTGCCATAGACCGTATGCTTCCTGAAATTAAGATGGGTGATTTGGTGATTATCCATGATACGGGAGCTCATGGTTTTGCCATGGGTTATAATTATAATGGCAAGTTAAAATCCGCCGAAGTACTTCTAAAAAGTGACAAGACAACAGAATTAATCCGAAGAGCGGAAACGCCGAAGGATTATTTTGCAACCTTTGATTTTATGGAGATGTATGAAAAATGAGAATTTATCAAACGAAAAATTATAATGATATGAGTAGACAAGCAGCCAATATTATTTCGGCGCAGATGATTTTAAAACCTGATTGTACCTTAGGACTGGCTACAGGCTCCTCGCCTGTCGGCACATACAAACAGCTGATTGAATGGTATCGTAAAGGGGATCTGGATTTCTCGGAAGTCAAATCCATTAACTTAGACGAATATAAGGGGCTTTCTCATGACCATGTCCAGAGCTACTATTATTTCATGAATGAAAATTTATTTAGGCATGTCAATATTAATCAGGATAATGTCAATATTCCCAATGGTATGGCAGAAGATGACAATGAAGAATGCATAAAGTATAATGGGATTATACGCAGCATGGGTGGTATCGATTTACAACTATTAGGATTGGGGCACAATGGGCATATTGGTTTTAATGAGCCGGATGAAGCTTTTGCTATGGAAACCCACCTTGTAAAGCTGACGCAGAGCACGATAGATGCCAATTCCCGTTTGTTTGATAACCCTAATGAGGTTCCTCAGTATGCGTATACAATGGGCGTTAAGACAATTATGCAGGCGAAGAAGGTTCTGGTCATTGTCAGTGGAGAAGATAAAGCGGATATTTTGAAAAAAGTCCTTTACGGTCCGGTAACACCATGGGTTCCGGCATCAATTCTGCAGGTGCATAACGATGTAACGATTGTAGGAGATGAAGCTGCTTTTTCAAAAATCAATTGAGTAAATTGATAAGGAGATTCGCGATGATTATAAAAAATGCAAAAGTATTTAATGAAGCCGGTTTTTTTGAAAATAGGGATATTTTTATGGAAGATGGAATCATTAAAGAACGAGGGAAAGATATCAAAGAAGATGAGGTTGTTGATGCCGCAGGACTTTATGCGATTCCGGGATTAACAGATATTCATTTTCATGGGTGCATGGGATATGATTTTTGTGATGGAAACCATGAGGCGATTTCGGCAATTGCAGATTATGAAGCAAAGAATGGTGTGACGACGATATGTCCGGCAACAATGACCCTTTCGCCGGATCGGATTTATGAGATATGTGCGGCGGCAGGAGCGTATCACAGTGAAAAAGGTGCGATTTTGTGCGGAATAAATATGGAAGGTCCCTTTATTTCCGAGGAGAAAAAAGGAGCCCAGAATTCTGAATATATTCAAAATCCCAATCAAGAATTGCTTTTAAAGGCACAGCAGGCAGCAGGCGGCTTGATTAAATTGGTTGCTATTGCACCGGAAATTCCCGGTGCAATGGAATTCATTTCTGCACAGAAAGAGAACGTGGTATTGTCCATCGCCCATACGACGGCAGACTATGATATTGCCGGGAAAGCAATGGCAGAAGGAGCAAGGCATGTCACACACCTCTATAATGCCATGCCGCCTTTATCTCATCGGGCGCCGGGAGTCATTGGGGCAGCATTTGACCGTAAGGATTGTGAGGTTGAATTGATATGCGATGGGATACACATTCATCCCAGTGTGATCAGAGCCACATTTCAAATATTTGGCGAGGATAGAATTATTTTGATTAGCGACAGTATGGAAGCCACCGGATTAAGTGATGGAGAATATTCTCTCGGCGGACAACCTGTCTTCGTTAAAGGGAACCTATGCACATTAGAAGACGGAACCATTGCCGGTTCAGGGACTAATCTGATGGACTGTTTAAGAGTGGCTGTAAAAACAGTAGGAATAGATTTGGCCACAGCGGTTAAATGTGCTACGGTCAATCCTGCTAAATCCATCGGGATTTATGAGCAATATGGCAGTCTTGAGGCAGGGAAAGCAGCCAATATTGTTTTGTTAGATGAAGACTTAAATATAAAATCAGTCTATATCAACGGCAGGAAGTATGCCTGACGGCCTACTTCCTGTTTGCTCTTGCGCGCATCTTTGGATTCAGGATTTTTTTCCTGATTCGAATATTCTTAGGTGTCATTTCGACAAATTCGTCAATTTCAATAAAATCTAAAGCCTGTTCGAGACTTAAAATTCTCGGTGGAGTTAATTTAAGTGAATCATCAGAGCCGGAGGCACGGGTATTTGTCAATTGCTTTCTTTTGCAGACATTAATTTCTAAATCACTCCCTTTGGGATTTTCACCTACGACCATTCCTTGATAAACCTTTTCTCCGGGAGAGACAAATAAGATTCCGCGGTCCTGGGCATTAAATAATCCGTAGGCAACAGTTTCACCGGACTCAAATGCGATGAGGGAGCCTGTCTGGCGGTAAGCTATATCCCCTTTATATGGCCCATAGCTGTGGAACAACGTATTAAGGATACCATTACCCTTAGTATCCGTCAAAAACTCTCCACGATAGCCAATAAGACCTCTTGCGGGGATAAGAAATTCGAGACGGGTGTATCCTGTACCGGCCTTGCTCATGCCGGTTAACTCTCCTTTTCGCCCGCTAAGCTTTTCAATGACTGCACCGCTATATTCATCAGGAACATCAATAAAGGCCATCTCCAGAGGCTCAAGTAAGTGACCTTTTTCATCCTTCTTATAAAGCACTTCTGCCTTGCTCACAGCAAATTCATAGCCTTCACGGCGCATATTTTCAATAAGTACGGATAAATGTAATTCCCCGCGTCCTGAGACTTTAAAGCAGTCCGTGTTTTCTGTCTCCTCAATTCTTATGCTGACATCTGTGTTCAATTCTCTGAACAATCGTTCCCGCAAATGCCTGGAAGTGATATATTTTCCCTCTTGTCCGGCGAATGGGCTGTCATTGACAAGAAATTGCATGGCAATCGTCGGCTCGGATATTTTCTGGAAAGGAATGGCCTGAGGATTTAAGGTAGAACATAATGTGTCACCAATGTGAATATCGGCAATCCCTGATATGGCGACAATGGAGCCAACGGTGGCCTTTTCTACTTCAATTCTTTTTAAACCGTCAAACTCGTAAAGTTTACTGATTTTGACTTTTTCGTTTTTCTGGGCATCGTGGGCATTTAAGATGATGGCCTCTTGGTTGATGCGAATGGTTCCGTTACTGACCTTGCCAATACCGATACGTCCCACATATTCACTGTAGTCAATTGTACTGATTAAAACCTGCGTTCCATCATCGGGATCACCTTTAGGTGCCGGAATATAATCAATAATAGTTTCAAATAGTGGCTGCATATCTTTTGCTTCATCGGATAATTGAAGTACCGAAACCCCTGATTTGGCCGATGCGTATACAAAGGGACAATCCAACTGTTCATCGGAAGCATCTAAGTCTATTAAAAGTTCCAAAACCTCATCAATAACTTCCTCCGGTCTTGCCTCCGGCCGGTCAATTTTATTAATACATACAATAATTGATAAATTTAATTCTAAAGCTTTTCTAAGCACAAATTTTGTTTGCGGCATGGGTCCCTCAAATGCATCGACAACCAGGATGACACCATCCACCATTTTTAATACCCTTTCGACTTCTCCGCCAAAATCAGCATGTCCGGGGGTATCAACAATGTTAATTTTTACATTTTTATAGTAAACAGCAGTATTCTTTGAAAGTATAGTAATACCACGTTCACGCTCAATATCATTGGAATCCATGACTCTTTCCAGGATGACCTGGTTGCTTCTGAAAACGCCGCTTTGTTTCAATAATTCATCAACCAGAGTGGTCTTGCCATGGTCTACATGAGCGATGATTGCGACGTTTCTTATATCTTCACGTTCAATATTCATATGATGTATCCTTCCTTCTCGGGAGTATCCCAAAAGTCCATTACAAATAACTTTTATATTCTACCACAATCCACAGATATTGCAAGGTATAATCGATTTTTCTGTTTTTGCTTTGCTGCTTGGTGCTACAAGAAAATGTCGAAACAAGAGGAAGAACGATAATTTATTCCCTACAAATCTTGTGGTAAAGTAAAAATTGCACTACCACATAAAAGAGGAGAATATTTTTAAATATAAAAATATCTGAAATTAATGTTCTAAAGCATAGCCCTGCTGAATAAATATAATTTGAGATTAGAAATTGTATTTAAGATATTCAATTCTAAAAATACAAAAAATTAATGCATAACCAGAAAGGGGAACAAAAGCAATGGCAGATAAGGTGCTGGATAATAATCAAGTGAATATTGTAGGGATTGTAGACTCGGAGTTTACTTATAGTCATGAGGTATTTGGTGAAGGATTTTACATAATGGAGGTTGTGGTCAATCGACTGAGTAGTATGGCCGACCGTATCCCGCTCATGATTTCGGAACGTTTGATTGATGTTAATGACAATTACATAGGCAAGAGTATAGAGGCTAAAGGGCAATTCAGATCCTATAATAAGCATGAAGAAGGGCATAACCGCTTGATATTGTCGGTGTTTGTAAGAGAACTGACGGAAGTAGAAGAGGACATGGAGTGCATCAAACCTAATAGCGTTTATTTAAACGGTTACATTTGCAAGCAGCCGGTGTACCGGATGACACCATTAGGCAGGGAAATCGCCGATTTACTTTTGGCGGTTAATCGTCCTTATGGCAAATCGGATTACCTGCCATGTATCTGTTGGGGTAGAAATGCAAGATTTGCGGGTAAATTCCAGGTTGGGGAGCATATCCATTTGTGGGGGCGTATTCAGAGCAGAACTTACCAGAAGAAAGTGGATACCGAGGTGGTAGAAAAAAGGACTGCTTATGAAATATCTGTCAGTAAAATTGAGTGCGCCACGGAATAAAATGTTAAATATTCATTAAAGCTATTGACGTATACCTTCTTATGTGGTATTAACTATAATTGTAGGTGAATATACCAAAGGGAAATACCCCTGATAGAGGTGAAGGTATTGGGAAAAGGTTTAGTTAAGGTTTTTTGTGGTGAAGGACAAGGTAAAACGACTTCATCACTAGGACGTGCCCTTATATGTGCCGGGAGCGGCAAAGAGGTGATTGTTGTCCAGTTTTTAAAAGGGAAGCAGGAGGGACAACTTGAATATCTTTCCAGACTAGAACCGGAGATAAAAGTATTCCGGTTTGAAAAAGAAGAAGCATATTATGAAGATTTAAGCAAGGAAGAACAGGAAGAAGAGGTAATGAATATTCTCAATGGCATTAACTATGCCAGAAAAGTACTTTCCACTGGAGAATGTGATTTGCTGATTCTTGATGAAATCCTGGGATTAGTAGATTTAGGGATAATAACGTTAGAAGATGTTCTTAAACTTCTTGAGGTCAAGGATGAGGAAGTGGAATTGATTATGACCGGCAGAAATATGCCGGATGCTTTATTTCCCTATGTGGATTATATCAGTAAGATTGATATATTGAAGAACTAGTATTTATAAGAACATGCCAGGTGAAGTGTGTAAATTTGAAATATAATTTATATACTTCGCTTTTTTGTAATGCATTTGGACAATGTATGAACATATAAAATGAGAGCATACAATAGGACAGATATGCATGTGAACATTTATGAAAATACGTATTAAAAGTTCTGTAAAATTGTACAATTTAAACAATAAAACCGTGAAACTATAGAAGAATTGTCAATTTACATTGTACGTATATTTAAATATAATGTATTTATAGTTAACTATAAAAAGTAACCATTGATATCAAATTATTTATGAAGAGCTAGTGTGCCGTCAACGTCAGCGGTGGAATGGAGATTATGATGAAAAGATTAGCAATTGTAGGTAGTAGTGGGGGAAATCTTTATAACCAGGGAGGGAATAATCCCACAGGCATGATGAAGGAAATATTTTTACAAGCGGGGTCAGCGGGATTTGAGGTAGGATATATACAATTCATAGGAACAACAGGCTCTATGGATAATATATCTATGAATGCAAAAGCAAGATTATACACATTAGCAGATGGAAAGGAGGTTGCCACCGACGAAGCAAGCTTAAGTGAAATCAATCAATTATCTGCTGATAAAGACAAAGAACTTGCCAGATTAATAAGAGATAATAAAATCGATGGTATGATGCTTATGAGCTGCGATCCTCAGGGTGTTAATAAGGCGGCGATTTTGGCTGCGGTAGAAAAAGAAATACCAATAGCGGGTACTGGCGGCACCTCTATAGCAATCGTACAGTCGATGGGAGGCAGGGTGATTGCGGCATCAGGGACTACTGGAACAACGAATAGAACACGTGCTATTTCCGCAATGTCAGCTTTCTCAAAAGAGTGGAATGTAAAATATAAGCCGGTTATTGGATCTGCGGGCGGAGAAGTGCAGCAAGGGAGTGTCTGGAAAAGAATTAATTTCCGCGGTATTATGATGGCTTCTATGCCGGGCTTTATCGCAATGGCACTATGCCTGGCGCTAAGTAAAATTCCGGGACTATCAGGGTTAGAATCAACTTTTGACCTCTTGATAGGAATATTGCCTGTCATACTAGCGGCAATTGCTGCCAAACAAATTTCGGGGCTCGACGAGGTTGGTATTGTTGCCGGAATTATTGCCGGAAGCCTTTCAACGGACGGAGGGATTATCGGCGGCTTGGCATCAGGCATTATTGCCGGTATTTTGGCATACTATATCATCAATCTGTGTTTTAAATATAAAGTTCCGGGAACAACAGCTAATATTGCGGCAGGTGGTATTTCAGGGTTGGCAGCTGGATTTGTTGGAATGTTTTTGATTGCTCCGGTAGCTCTGTGGCTGGGAGAGGCTATTAAAAATCTGATTGACGTGGCACTTAATTATAATGCTGTTTTGGCTGGAGGAGTTGCTGGATTTGCCATATGGTTTGCCATTATTGGCGGGGTTTATCATGCGGCAATTCTACCAATAGTTCTACTTGAAATGGAAGCAACGGGATATAGTTTTTTAGGTAGTATTGATATGTGCGCGCTAGTAATGGTTTGCGCAGGTATTCAGCTGGCATACATTATCAAGCCTAATAATCCATCAGAAAGAGTTACAAGTATTCCTAATATTATCATTAACATTTGCTTTGGAACCTTTGTTGAAGCGGCTTATCCATATATGTTTTCAAACAAAAAGGTTTTTGCGGGAACCATTGGAGCGGCTACAATTTCCGGGATTTTAGTGGGGCTGTTTGGAGTTAAAGGCACGGCATATGTTCCGGCTTTTATGGCACCATTTATGGCAAATGAAGGACATGCGGCGGCAACTGCTATTGTTATGATCTGTTCTCTGCTTTTAGGCTGCATCTTCACAATATTAGCCAATATGGCATCCAAGAAAAAGAAAGAGGTATAGCGATGATTTATAATGATATGGATAAAAAAATGTTGCTAAGTATGGATAAAGTTTACAAAGCGCTTGAAAACGGGAATGGACATACAATCTTAAGTACAGGAATTACCGGTGATGATGCTCGTCTGGCTAAGGCTGTCGTTGATGCGGGGGTTACAATGCTTGAACCTAACCATCCGGCTCTGGCATTGGCAAGAGGATATAAAGGGGTAACTTCTATGCATGATGCAGAACAAATCAGGCATGAAATTAAAGTATCTCAGATGGCAGAAGTAACAAAGGGAGTTCGAAATGTCGTTGGCAAAGGTGTATATATAACCGTTGGCATTCCGGGAGGATTTACAGAAATCATGCCGGCAATCTTAACAGACGATGATTTCCTTATGATGTCGCTGAGCGGAGCGGATGGACTTCATACACACAAATCATGCTTAAAAGACTTGGAAGATATTGTGAAAAAATCTCATAAATATGGATTATGTATTGATGCCTATATTGGACGCCCTGAAGATTTACATACTTTTGGTCTCCCTGCCAGAACGCCGGAGGAGGTTGCCAAAGTTGCCGGGCAAATGGAAAGTGTTGGTGTTGATATGGTCGGATTGATGACCGGAATGAGTTATGAAGGGGTTGAAGCGGGGGAAATTCCAGGCGTATTAAAAGAACGTTTGTGTGCGTTGACGGAAAGTGTGAATGTACCGACATTAGCTGAAGGGGGGATTAATTTGACAAATTATAAGGCTTTTAAAGAGACGGGAGTTAATATCTTGGTGATAGGGACTTCGATTGATAAAACTGTTGAGAAGGCGGCCCAGCATGTTGTAAATTCGTTCTTATATTAATAAAATACCTTCTCAAAAATGGCTGTCAGTTATTGACGGCCATTTTTTAAATCGTTAGAGATTCATTATATTAGCGATTCATTATTGAGAATTTTATTTATGTATGATAAAATAATGTGACGAGGTGAAGTATGGCTAAAAAATGCAATTTCATTTATCATGAGATTTATCAAGATTTAAAAAGTAAAATTAAAAATCAGGAATTAAAGCCGGGACAAAAACTGGAAACAGAAAAGGAACTTCAGGAAGTCTATGGTGTTAGCAGGGATACTTTACGAAAAGCCCTGGGGAAACTTGAACAGGAAGAACTGATTGTTAGAAAAGCTGCAATAGGAACCTTTGTGAAACGTGCAAAGTCTAATTACGGTCTAACTAAAATGGAAAGTTTTACTGAACAGATGCATCAAAGAGGGATTAAACCATCCTCTGAGCTGGTTGCGATTGAGTTAATTAAAGATATTCCGGAGTATATATGTCGTGAATTGTCAATAGAGTCGGACGAAAGATGCTATAAAGTTTGTAGAATCCGTAAAGGTGATAATGAGCCAATGGCTTATGAGATAGCATTTATTCCCCGCAAATTATGTCCGGATTTACAGATGTACATTAATGATACTGCCTCCCTATATGATATATATGAAAACAAATACGGCTTGGAATTAAAATACGGAACGGTTTATTTAGAATCAGAAATGCCATCACCGGAAATTCAAAACAAATTGCAAATTTCCAAATCTTCCCCTGTGCTTAAAATGAGGTGTGTTATGTATCTTGAAGATGACCAACCGTTATATTATGTAGAATGTTCATATATAGGGGATAAGTATTTTTTCTCGGCGACTATTCCGAGGAGATAAGGAGAGAAATTATGGAGAAGCGTATTGCTACAATCAAAAGAATAACGAAAGAAACGGATATAATCTTAACTCTTAATCTGGATGGGAAGGGTATATGCCGTAGTGAAACCGGGATTGGATTTTTTGATCATATGATGGATGGTTTTGCGAGGCATGGTCTCTTTGACATAGATTTAATATGTAAAGGTGATCTGCATGTAGATTCCCATCATAGTATAGAAGATATAGGAATTGTCCTGGGCGAAGCAATTAAAAAGGCAATAGGAGACAAGAAGGGAATCAAAAGGTATGGGAATGCCTTTTTACCCATGGACGAAGCCTTGGTCTTATGTGCCATTGATTTATCTGGCAGACCATATTTTGCATATGATGCCAAATTTACAGTGCCTAAGATAGGGATGCTGGATTCAGAAATGGTTCATGATTTTTTCTACGCAGTATCATATTCTGCCGCTATGAACCTGCATATTAAACAAATGGAGGGGATTAATAATCACCATATTGCTGAAAGTAGTTTTAAAGCCTTTGCAAAAGCACTGGATATGGCAACGATGTACGATTCCAGGATTACGGGAATTATGTCCACAAAGGGGCTCCTTTGATTGAGCTTACCAGAAATTTTTCTTGACATAACATTGCATTGATGTTAGTCTAAAACTATCAAACTAAGTAGAGGCGCATTTTACATCAGTAACGTGATTGATATGTCAGGCATAGATGACATCACGTTGAAAGGGTAAGATGCCGAAGAGATATATATCCTGTTATATATATTTCTGGGCATACAGTGAAGAACTGTATGACTGTCATCATCAGATGGAGTGCTGCTTTTGGAATTAAAGATTATATTATTATAGGTTATTTATAGTGATATGAATTCTTGGAGCCGGCGCCAACCGGCTTTTGTTGTGTTTAAGTGAGCCCGATGGCGGCTGTGCATGATGCGAAGTTTGTAAAAACAAGAAACTGTGAAGCGCATATAGTAAATTAAAGGAGGAATTATTATGGCAATTTTTGAAGGCTCAGGTGTGGCAACTGTTACCCCAATGCATCCAGATGGGAAGGTAAATTTTGAGAAATTGGAAGAAATCATTAATTTTCAAATTAATAATGGTACAGACAGCATCATTATTTGCGGTACTACCGGTGAATCTTCCACGTTAACAGAGGAAGAGCATGTAGAATGCATAAAAGTAGCGATTGCAGCGGCAAATAAACGAGTACCCGTTATAGCAGGAACAGGTTCTAACAGTACCGACACGGCGATATATTTAACAAAAGAAGCGAAAGACTTAGGGGCAGATGGTGCATTAGTCGTAACCCCTTATTATAATAAGGCAACACAAAATGGTTTAATCAGGCATTATACAGAAATTGCAAAAAACTGCGACATTCCGATGATTCTTTATAATGTGCCATCAAGAACGGGTGTCAATATCCTGCCGCAAACGGCAGTTACTTTAGCCAAGACTTGTGATAACATTGTTGGAGTCAAAGAAGCCAGCGGTAACATATCTCAGGCAGCTATGCTGATGAGTTTAGCAGAGGGGCGTATTGATTTATATTCGGGCAATGACGACCAGGTGGTTCCGTTATTATCCTTGGGTGGAAAAGGAGTAATTTCCGTACTGGCTAACATTGCGCCAAGGCAGACTCATGATATGGCGGCAAAATTTCTGGCGGGAGATGTAAAAGGAAGTATGGAGATACAGCTTAAAGCTATGCCTCTTTGTGATGCTCTTTTCTGGGAAGTCAACCCAATTCCTGTAAAAAAAGCAATGAATTTGATGGGAATGGCAGTGGGCGGATTACGGCTCCCTCTGACAGAAATGGAAGAAGCACGGATACCAGGATTGATGCAGGCCATGAAAGAATTTGGTTTGAATGTAATCGGTTAATCATAAAGCCCGTCTTATTAATATATAAGACGGGCTTTATGATTATAATAATTCTTTGCGAAGTTCTGCTGAGGTTTTTAAAGATAAATATGCAGGAGCAATGTCGAAGACTGTTTTTGCACCATAGACCCCTTCATTATGTAAGCGGTGGGCAGCTCTTGCATAAGCAATAAGCACACTGGCGGTAAATTCAGGATTTGATTCCAGCTTTAAGGAATATTCAATCATTTGGTTTGTTTCTTCATTTTCGCCGGTTTTCCCACTGCGCATGACAAAGCCGCCATGAGGCATCTGATGATGTGCCGCCTTGAATTCTTCCGCTTCCATAAAAGTTACGGTAGTATCGTAATCTGAGAAGTAGTTAGGCATATTTTTGATTTCATTTTCTATCTTCTGTAAATCGGCACCTTCCAAAGCGACGACATAACAATCTCTTAAATGCTTCTGGCGTGTTGTAAATTCAGGATTTTCGTGGGCTCTTACAGATTCTATGGCGCTTCCAATGGGAACGGTATATTGAATGGCAGTTTTCACCCCTTCAATACGGCGGATGGCGTCGGAATGTCCCTGACTTACACCTTTGCCCCAGAAGGTATAGCTGCTCCCGACGGGCAAGATTGATTCGGCATAGACTCTGTTTATAGAAAACAGACCCGGATCCCAACCGACAGAAATAATGCCGATGGTATGGTTTTCTTCACAAGCCTTGTCGATATTTGCAAAGTGTACCGGAATATTTGCATGCGTGTCAAAGCTGTCAATGATATTAAAGTTTTTAGCAAATTCCGGACCCTGAGTAGGAAGATCAGTAGCACTGCCGCCGCATAAAATCATAATATCAACTTTATCTTTCATTTTTATAGCATCATCGATATGATATGCTTTGGCATCCTTGGTATTTAAAGTGAGTGCATCAGGACTACGCCTTGTGAACACGCCGGTTAGTTCCATGTCAGGATTTTGTTTGATGGCCATTTCCACACCTTTTCCAAGATTACCATAACCAACGATTCCGATTTTTATTTTTTTCATTGTGAATCTCCAATCTTATTAAATTTCATTTTTCATTTTACTATATTTCCGAAAAAAATTCCATAGCTTTCTTTCTCTGCTCAAAGAGTCTGTTAAAAATTAAATTAAGTTGACGAATTCCATCATGGTAGAGTAAAATTAATTAATAAACACAACCTTTGACTGATAAAGCCATGTGCTGCTTTATTAATTAAAGGTGGGATAAAATAAGGAGCGTTTAAGTATGACGAGAGTAATTATGCATGGCTGTAACGGAGCTATGGGACAGGTTATCAGTAAATTGGCCGGAGACGATGAAGAAATCAGCATCGTTGCCGGTATAGATGTGGTTGATAATAGAGATAATGGATATCCGGTATTTACCGAAGCTTCTAAATGTGACGTAGAGGCAGACGTCATCATTGATTTTTCTGTTGCCAAGGCAGTTGATAGAATTATTGATTATGCGGTGGAACATCAGATTCCCATTGTATTGTGTACAACAGGGCTTAATGAAGAACAGTTGGGATATATTCTAAAAAAATCGAAGAAAGTAGCCATGTTGAAGTCGGCGAACATGTCACTGGGCATGAACATGGTCTTTAAGCTGGCGGCAGAAGCTGCCAAGGTCCTGGCCCAGGCCGGCTACGATATAGAAATTTTTGAAAAACACCATAATCAAAAAGTAGATGCACCATCAGGAACCGCATTTGCCATTGCCGATGCCATTAACATTGCCATGAATCATGCTTATGAATATAAGTTGGATCGAAGCCATGAGAACATTAAAAGAGGAAAGAATGAAATCGGTATTCAGGCGGCCAGAGGAGGAAGTATTGTGGGGGAACATGAAGTATTCTTCTGTGGTCCGGATGAAGTGATTGAAATTAAACATACGGCATATTCCAAGGCCATCTTTGCAAAAGGAGCTTTATCTGCAGCAAAATACCTAAGTGGAAAGGAGCCGGGGTTATATAATATGGGGAACGTCATCGGATAAGTGACAATGAGGATGTAGAACAGAAAGGGAGTAGGATGGAAAAGATTACTAAGCAGCAACTCAAATACTTAAGATTACTTTCAGATAAATATCCGACGATAGCAGCAGCATCGACGGAGATTATCAATTTACAATCTATATTAAATTTACCCAAAGGAACAGAACATGTCGTCAGTGATATTCATGGTGAAGGCGAGCAGTTTTTCCACGTATTGAAAAATGGTTCGGGTGCCGTCAGAGCTAAAATAGACGATGAATTTGGCAATACATTAGGCAGCAGAGACAAAAAACGGCTGGCAACATTGATTTATTACCCTGAGCAAAAGCTTGCTTTAATTGAAAAAGAAGAAGAGGATATTGATGATTGGTATAAGATAACCTTGCATCGCCTTATTTCTGTTTGTAAGCGGGTCTCATTAAAGTACACAAGGTCTAAAGTCAGAAAAGCATTGCCAAAGGACTTTGCCTATATCATTGAAGAGCTTATTAATGAAAAAGAAGAAATCGTTGATAAAGAAGCTTATTATAACGAAATTGTTGCGACAATCATCAGACTGGGAAGAGCGAAGGATTTTATTATTGCTCTGTGTAAGGTGATTCAGCGGCTGGTTATTGATCATTTACATATTGTGGGGGATATTTATGACAGGGGACCTAAAGCTGTAGCTATTATGGATCATTTAATGTCCTATCATTCCCTTGATATACAATGGGGGAATCATGATATTTTATGGATGGGAGCGGCTTCAGGACATAAGGCCTGTATCGCCAATGTTATCCGTATCTGTTCTAAATATGGGAATTTGGACACGCTGGAAGATGATTATGGCATTAATCTCATTCCGTTATTGAACTTTGCCGCAACCACCTATGCTGATGACGAATGTGCACTGTTTTCCGTATCTCATAGAGATGATGAAGTAAGTCAGATTGATATAGAGCTGGAAAAGAAGATGCATAAGGCGATTACAATCATTCAATTCAAATTAGAAGGTCAGATTATTAAAGAACGTACGGAATTTAAAATGGAACAACGTTTACTTTTGGAAAAAATTGATTATACTAATGGTACCATTACGATAGAAGGTCAAACTTATCCATTGTTGGAAAGTAATTTTCCGACGATTGATCCGGAGAATCCCTATGAATTGTCTCTGCAAGAGAAAGAATTGATGGAACGTCTGACTAATGCATTTATTAACTGTGAGAAGCTTAAGAAGCATGCCCAATTCCTGTTTAAATCAGGCAGCCTGTATTTATGTTACAATAAGAACTTGTTTTATCATGGCTGTGTACCCTTTAATGAAGACGGTACATTCAGAAAAGTTTTTTTAAAGGGGAAAGAATATAGCGGGAAAGCTTTATATGATTTTCTTGAAATGTATGCCCGTAAAGGTTATTATCAAACCAATGATGCTAGTGAGAAGGCTTATGGGCAGGATATTATGTGGTTTATATGGTCCAGTGAGAATTCACCGGTATTTGGCAAGGAAAAGATGGCAACTTTCGAAAGCTACTATGTCGATGATGCCGGTTTAAAGGAAGAACGGAAAGACTTCTACTATATGTTGACCGAAAAAGAAGAAATATGTGATATGATTATACGTGAATTTGGATTGGATCCGGAGACAGGGCATATTATTAACGGACATATGCCGGTGAAGCTTAAAGCAGGAGAAAGCCCGATTAAGGGCAATGGGAAGCTGCTGATTATTGACGGCGGTTTTTCTAAGGCCTATCAGAAAACAACCGGAATTGCCGGTTATACATTAATTTACAATTCATATGGTCTGCGTCTGGTATCGCATGAACCTTTTGAAAGCCTGGAGAAAGCTATCGTGGAGGAAACCGATATTTGTTCTAACATTTGCCTCGTGGAGAAACTAACCACCAGACTTCTGGTGGCAGATACAGATAACGGGAAAGTCATTACAGAGAATATTAAAGACCTGGAACGCCTGTTGGAGGCCTACAGGCAGGGTCTTTTAAGAGAGGTCAGGTAATACGGAGGACTTAAGATGCAAGACGGATTTATAAGAGTTGGTGCGGCAACGCCGGACGTTCAGGTGGCAGACTGTCATCATAATGCTGAACAAATCATAAAACTAATTGATAAAGCAGTTAAAGAGGGTATTCAATTACTTGTCTTTCCTGAGTTATGCGTAACCGGATATACCTGCAGCGATCTTTTTTTACAAGAGAGCTTATTATGTCAGGCGAAGGAGGCGCTAATCAGAATAGCCGAAGCTACACAGGATAAAGATATCGTAGCTGTTGTTGGATTGCCGCTGATGGTACAGTCTAAGCTATTCAACACTGCAGCCGTACTTAGTGGCGGCAAAATCCTTGGCATTGTTCCCAAGACACATCTGCCTAATTATTCTGAATTTTATGAAGCAAGGCACTTTGCTAAAGGAAATCAAATACCTATTGATATTCAGATAGGCACAACATTAGTACCCTTTGGTACGAATATCCTTTTTAAATGCAGAACCATGGAATCTTTTGTCCTGGGTATAGAAATTTGCGAGGATTTATGGGTGCCGGCACCACCAAGCATTTCCCATGTAGCAGCAGGGGCAACTGTCATCGCCAATTTATCGGCCAGTGATGAAGTCACGGGCAAGGATATTTACCGCAGAAAGCTGGTAACAGGACAATCGGAACGTCTGATATGTGGCTATATTTATGCAGATGCCGGTGAAGGTGAATCAACGACAGATTTGGTCTTTGGCGGTCATAACTTAATTATGGAAAACGGCTCTTTACTTGCGGAGTCGGAACGTTTTAAGAATCAGATGATCCTTGCCGATATGGATTTGTATAAACTGGTTAGTGAACGGCGAAGAATAAACACCCACATAACGGACCTGAATAGTGATTATTTAATTGTGGAATTTGATTTGGTGTACAAAACCTTGAACTTAATCAGACAATTTGATTCAATGCCTTTTGTTCCGAGTGATATGGCAGAAAGAGAAGCAAGATGCGAAGAAATACTGATGATTCAGGCGCTGGGGCTAAAGAAGCGGCTAAAGCATACCCGCAGTGAGTATGCCGTGATAGGGATTTCAGGTGGTCTGGACTCCACATTGGCATTATTGGTTACGGTAAAAGCTTTCGATATGTTGGCGATTAAGAGAGCAAATATTATTGCGGTGACAATGCCTTGCTTTGGAACGACCGACAGGACCTACCATAATGCCTGCGAGCTGGTACGATGTTTGGGAGCCACCTTATTGGAGGTGGACATTAAAGAGGCAGTGATGCTGCACTTTAGGGATATCGGACACAATCCAAATTGTCATGACGTAACCTATGAAAACAGTCAGGCCAGAGAACGGACTCAGGCGTTGATGGATATTGCCAACCGCTATAACGGATTGGTTGTAGGCACCGGCGACATGTCAGAATTAGCCCTTGGCTGGGCAACCTATAATGGTGATCATATGTCAATGTATGGTGTCAACGCTTCTGTTCCTAAGACATTGGTGCGGCATCTTGTGGAATATTATGCGGATAGCGCTGGTGAGAGTATTTTAAAGAAAACATTAATTGATGTATTAAATACACCGGTGAGTCCGGAACTGCTTCCCCCCAATAATGGAGAAATTGTCCAGAAGACTGAAGATTTAGTAGGTCCTTATGAGCTTCATGATTTTTATCTTTTTCATATGCTTCGTTATGGCAGCAGGCCATCAAGGATTTACAGACTGGCTAGTAATGCCTTTAAAGATATATATGATAAACAAACAATATTAAAATGGCTGAAAGTATTTTGCAGACGGTTCATTCAAATGCAATTCAAACGTTCTTGCCTGCCTGATGGTCCTAAAGTCGGCTCTGTGGCTATTTCTCCGAGAGGGGATTTGAGAATGCCAAGTGATGCATCGGTGAGGGCTTGGATGGAAGAATTGGAGAATATCACTGACAATTAATTTGTGAGGATGTAATTTTTGGTACTAAAATCATGACAGGGAGATTTCTTATGCACGTAGCACATCGTTCCAAAGATGATCGTTTAGAACCGTTAATAAGGCACTTGGAAGAAACAGCTGAGTTGGCGGCAGATTTTGCGGTTCCTTTTCAGAAACAAGATTTTGCAAGACAAATCGGTCTGGCTCACGATATTGGGAAATATTCAAAAGAATTCCAAAAGCGAATTCTTGAAAATGGACAACGAGTAGATCATTCTACAGCAGGAGCGATTGAAATTCTGCCATATGGAGGTCCTATAGCATCATATTGCATTGCCGGTCATCATGGTGGACTTCCTGATGGCGGTTTTCGACATAATACGGCTGATGAATCAACATTATTTGGGAGATTGAAAAGAAAGGCAGGGAAAGAACTGCCAAATTATTCGCAATATTCAAATGAAGTGACATTTCAGAAATTTGAGGCACCAAATATTGAATTGACAAAGGGTCAAGAAGGATTTGGAGTTTCGTTTTTTATACGGATGCTATTTTCTTGTCTGGTGGATGCTGATTTTTTATGTACGGAAAGATTTATGTCAGATGGAAAAGTTCAGCGGAGACAAGGATACGATTCAATAGAGAAGCTCCTAGAATCTCTCGAAGAATATATCCGATCTTGGTGGAATCCCAAAACTGTTATTAATAAGAAAAGATGTGAAATTTTACAGGATTGTATTGATGCAGGTAAAATGCAAAAAGGAATTTTTGCGTTAACTGTTCCTACTGGTGGAGGAAAGACGGTTTCATCCCTTGCCTTTGCTTTACATCATGCCCAAACACATGGTATGGATCGAATTATATACGTTATCCCGTATACAAGTATTATTGAACAAAATGCCACTGTATTTCGAAAAATAGTTGGCGAAGATAATGTATTGGAACATCATGCAAATCTATCCTATGATAGTGCGGAAAATGAAGATGATAGTGTGAAAATGGAGCAAAAACGTCATGCCTGTGAAAATTGGGATGCACCGATTATTGTAACAACGAATGTGCAGTTTTTTGAATCTCTCTTTTCGAATAAAACTTCCCATTGTCGAAAATTACATAATATTTCCAATAGCATTATTATCTTTGATGAAGCGCAGATGATACCCTTGCCATATTTACAGCCTTGTGTAAAGGTCATAAGTGAGCTGGTTATGAATTATAATTGTTCTGCAGTATTATGTACTGCAACACAACCGTCACTGCAAAAGTTTTTCCCAGAGAAAATAACGATTACAGAGATTTGCAAAAATACAAAAACTCTATTTGAAGTTTTTAAACGAACTCAAATAAAACATATTGGCTACTTGGATGACCTGACTTTGGCACAGCATATGAGAGAACACCGACAAGTATTGTGTATTGTGAATAGCCGTATGCAGGCAAATAACGTATATGAATTATTGAAAAAAGAAGAGGGATGTTTTCATCTGTCGACGTATATGACCCCTACACACCGTAGTGCTGTTTTGGGAAAAATCAGACAACAATTAAAGGATAAAAAGCTTTGCCGGGTAATCGCAACTAGCCTAATTGAGGCTGGTGTAGATGTAGATTTCCCAACGGTTTACCGTGCTCAGGCTGGAATTGATTCAGAGATACAGGCAGCAGGTCGTTGTAATCGCGAGGGTGAGCGGAATTTGGAAGAAAGTGAGGTTTTAATTTTTATACCGGAACAACGCTATATAAATCATTATCCTAGTACTTTAAAAATCCCGATAGGAGTAGAAAATGAGATAGTAGGCGAATATGAGGATATATCTTCTATGGAAGCAATCACTTCCTATTTTAATCGGTTGCATATAATCAAGGGCAACCGATTAGATGAGAAACAGATTTTGCGTAGCTTGCAGGAAGGAGCAAAGCAATGTAGTTATCCATTTAGAAAAATTGCTGCAGATTTTAAGCTTATTGAAGAAGATACAAAAATGGTACTAATTCCATGGGGAGAAGCGGAAACAAAACAGGATGAGAATGTAGGCCTTATTGTTGAACAGCTAAGAAGTGGGGATTTTTCCCGAAATTTATTGCGTAAAGCCGGGAAGTATTCGGTCAGTGTATATGACCACCAGTTTAGAGAATTGCAAATGGCAGGGAAATTGGAAATGATTGATGATCAAATAGGCATTTTGGATGATGAAGAAAGTTATTCGGATCAAACAGGTTTATGTGTGAGAATAGAAAAAGGTGTAGGAATTTTTTTATAAAAAATGGTAGAAAGATTTTCTTCCCGCCATTTTCTATGCATAATATAAAACATATTTCAACCCTCATATGATTACATACGACAATAAGAAAATAACATAAATCATAAAAAAATTCAAGTGGATAAAATTAGGCAATAAAATAATCATAATATATAACATGAAAATTATATTGCAATATTATGCAAAGTCTGGTATTATAAAAGAAAGTAGCTAGAGCAAGATATAAAGGAATTCACTGATTTTTTAAAGGGGACTAAAAGTGACTGAAAAAATACCTGATACGACTGGAGAAAGCCGTGAAATTATCTTTTACCGTACAGATAAGAGATTCAGTATGTGCAAAATTTGCACATACTGCTTCAGATGGAAAAATATATAATATTCAGTTTTATAATCTTGATATGATTAATTGTATCAGTCCGATTTTGATAAAGTACTTATAGAAACTGAAAAAAAGATTAAAGGAAGAGGTGATTATAATGAGTTACGGAGTGATGGTGGAGACTTGGGGTGAATACGCTCTCTTTACCCGTCCAGAACTGAAGGTAGAACGTGTATCCTATGATGTCATGACGCCTTCTGCGGCCAGAGGTTTATTGGAAGCTATCTATTGGCACCCGGGCATGCGTTGGTACATAGACCGTATTTACGTTCTGCGGCCAATACAATTCACAAATATTCGGCGCAATGAAGTCAGTTCTAAGATTTCTGCAAGAAATGTAAAGGCGGTGATGGTGGGTTCTGAGAATCCTCTTTATATTGATACAACGAAGGCTATTCAGCAGAGAGCATCCATGGTACTAAAAAATGTGCAATATGTAATTGAGGCTCATTTTGAACTTACTGATAGAGCCAATGAAAGTGACAATCATGGTAAGTTCAAGGATATTATGATAAGGCGCCTGAAAAAAGGACAATGCCATCATCAACCCTGTTTTGGTTGCCGTGAATTTCCGGCAAATTTCCGACTTTTTGAAGGAGAAAGACCGGTCACAGCATATGAGAATGAAGAGAGAGATTTTGGACTTGTTTTATATGATCTAGACTATTCAGATCCCAGAAATATTCAACCGATGTTTTTTAGGGCAATTATGAAGAACGGCGTTATTGAAGTGGATGGGAAGGCGGTGCTCCGATGATTTTGCAATCACTTGCACAGTATTACGATGTCTTGAAAGATGAAGGAAAAGTGCCGCGTTTCGGGTGGAGTAAGGTCAGAGTTTCCTTTGCATTGGGGATTGATGAAGATGGTTCATTGATTAATATTATTCCCTTAAAACAAGAAGAGCAGCAGGGGAACAAAAAGAAAGAAATGCCATCGGAGATGATTGTACCTGAACAAGTAAAAAAAGCTTCGGGAATTGTTTCGAATTTTCTATGTGAAAATTCTTCTTATTTGCTAGGATGTGATAAAGGAGAAATCACAAAACGTTCAATGGAATGTTTTAATATGTGTAAAAGACATCATGAAGAACTACTTGCGGATGTGGATTCTAAAGCCGCTAAAGCAGTATTGGCATTTTTTAAAAACTGGGATCCGCATTTGACTAAAGGTCATCCAATAGTGGATATGTATTATGATGAAATAGTAAATAGTGCAAATCTTGTATTCCGTTTTGACGGGAGATTTGTACAGGATGATTTAAGCGTACAAAAAGCATGGGATAATCATCAGGCAGATTCAGGAATCAGTATGTCTTGTCTGGTTACAGGAAATACATTGCCAGTTGCACGTCTTCATCCTTCCATCAAGGGAGTGAATGGTGCGCAGACAATGGGTGCCTCTTTGGTATCTTTTAATGCAGAGGCGTATAAATCATATGGAAAGGAACAAAGTTATAATGCACCAGTTAGCGAGAAGGCAACATTTGCTTATACAACAACATTAAACTACTTACTTTCCGATAGAGCTCATAGAACTATAGTAGGAGATACTACTATTGTGTATTGGGCTAAAAGCGGTCAGGAGGCATATCAGGATTTTTTGGGTATGACTGCATTTGGAGCTGGGTCAAATAACATATCTCAACAGGAACTCCATGATATTATGGAACATATTGCAAATGGTAAAGCTGTTGAATTGGATGATACTACTTTATCAGGAGATGAGCAGTTTTTTATTCTGGGACTTGCCCCTAATGCAGCACGTTTATCGGTTCGTTTTTTTTTACAGGATAGTTTTGGGAATTTTATTAAAAAGTTAAAAGAGCATTATGATCGGTTGTCAATTGTTAGACCTTCATATGAAAAAACAGAATTTCTTCCATTATGGAGGCTTTTAAAAGAGACAGTAAACGAAAAATCCCGTGACAAATCAGCCAATCCTTTAATGGGTGGCGCTGTGGTTCGTTCGATTTTAAACGGCACATTTTATCCGGCGGCTTTACTTAACGGTACGTTAATTAGGATACGAGCGGAAAGAAAAATAACCTATGGACGAGCAGCTATATTAAAAGCATATTGGCTGCTAAATGGAAGCAAAACGATAAAGGAGGTACTAACAGTGAGTTTGAATGAAGAAAGTAATTATACACCTTATGTGATGGGACGATTGTTTTCCGTTCTGGAAGCATTACAGGAAGCGGCAAATCCTGGCATTAATGCAACGATTCGAGACAAGTATTTTAATTCTGCCTGCGCAACACCGGCAGTGATTTTTCCAATGCTTTTAAAGCTATCCAACAGCCATATGCGAAAGTTGGAAAAAAAGTATCAAGTATATTATAGTCAGCAAATAACTAGACTGATGGGGAAATTAGATGCAGAGAAATTATTTCCTGCTCGTTTAAGCCAAGAGGAGCAGGGGGCTTTTATAATAGGATATTATCATCAAACACAAAAAAGATATCAAAAGAAAGAACAAGGAGGAGAGTAAGATGGCAAATCCAATTAAGAACAGGTATGAATTTGTAATTCTTTTTGATGTGGAAAACGGGAACCCAAATGGTGATCCTGATGCGGGCAATATGCCCCGTGTTGACCCTGAGAGTGGTTATGGAATTGTAACTGATGTATGTTTAAAAAGAAAGATTCGAAATTATGTAGAAACAATAAAAGAGGATCAAAGTGGATATCGCATCTATATTAAAGATGGAGTTCCGTTGAATCGCAGTGATATGGAAGCCTATGTTCACATAGGAACAGATGAAAAGAAAATCAAGCAAGCGAAAAAAGATGATCCGAATATTGATCGTAAAGTTCGGGATTTTATGTGCACGAATTTTTTTGATATCCGTACATTTGGGGCTGTAATGACTACTTTTGTAAAGGCAGCACTTAACTGTGGACAAGTGCGTGGGCCTGTGCAGTTGGGATTTGCCCGCTCCATTGATCCAATCATTCCGCAGGAAATCACTATAACCAGAGTGGCTATCACAACGGAAAAAGATGCGGAAAACAAAGAAACTGAGATGGGTAGAAAACATATTATACCTTACGCACTTTATCGTGCTGAAGGTTATGTGTCTGCTAATTTAGCCCGTAAGGTAACCGGATTTTCGGAAGAGGATCTTGAATTACTGTGGCAGGCGATATTAAATATGTTTGAACATGACCACTCAGCAGCGAGAGGAAAAATGGCAGTTCGAAAGCTGATTGTGTTTAAACATGATAGTGAATTGGGAAATGCACCATCTCATAAATTGTTCGATAAAATTGCAGTGCAGAAAAAGGATGGCATAGAAGCGCCCAGGCAATACAGTGATTATATAGTTGAAATTGATGTTGATGGCATACCTGATGGTGTAAGTTGTATGCAAATGGAGTAATACGGATGGATGGTCAATACAGTGAAGAAAATTATCTGATGTTATCAGGCATACAGCATTTTGAGTTTTGTCGGCGGCAGTGGGCCTTAATACATGTTGAACAGCAATGGAGTGAAAATTTGCGTACTGTCGAAGGAAATTTACTGCATAAAAAGGCACATGATGGCTACTCTATGGAAAAACGAAAAGATGTAATTGTTAGCCGTGGTATGTCAATTTTCTCAAAAGAATTGGGTGTAAGTGGAATTTGTGATATTGTAGAATTTCATAGAGATGATGAACATGGAGTTTCGATTTTTGGAAGGGA
>Ga0153922_1000108_pt1 | contig 33082 bp, 33 predicted proteins | sample TSNJ006MetaG_FD_104723 | JGI IMG/M metagenome (GOLD analysis project Ga0153922, IMG submission 104723) | Attine ant fungus gardens microbial communities from New Jersey, USA - TSNJ006 MetaG | ecosystem: Host-associated > Fungi > Mycelium > Unclassified | place: USA: New Jersey, Brendon T. Byrne... | reverse complement strand
CCACCATTCGTACCGCAGGCCCTCGACCGGCTGACCCACGGGCCTTCGTCAGTGGCCGGCTAAGGCGAGGTGAACATCCTGCAGCTGTTCTGCGCGGGTGCGTTTGCGCCGCGGCATCATTAGCCCGCGGCCCTGCCCCTGTTCTGCGGTCACTGTGCGGATCGCGACTTCGCCGGTCGGTATGGCCAGGATCGGAAAGAACTGGCTCCCACCGGGTTTGGTCGCATACCTGCGCCCGCTGGGCGAGGTGAACTCGACGGTGCCATCGGGAATCTGATTGTCCGCCCACCCACCGACCCCGGTCCAAAACGTCTTCAAAAGATAATGACACCGACTGGCTAAAGAACACTCAAACCCTTACCCCACGTCTATGCAGTTAGTCGGGCCGCGACCAATACCGCGACAACGGAGAACAGGTCGTGTCGTCGGCACCGGACACTAGAGGAACGTTTTGTGTGGTAGATGACTCAGAGCGCCGACACGATGGGAAGCCACCATGCCCTTCACCCTTGATCCCGAGCTGGCCGCGATGGCCGGAGCGAATGGGCCCGGTTCGGTATGGGATCTGCCGCGGGGCGACGCGATCGCGCTGCGGAACAACATCAACACAACCATGCAGATGGTTGACGCCGCGGAACCCAGCTCACCCGACGTCAACACGGCCAATTTCACCGTGCCCGTCGAAGGTGGGGAGATCCTCGCCCGCTGGTATACCAAGGAACCCTCGGGTCCGGGGTCGGCGGTCGTGTATTACCACGGCGGCGGGATGGTGGGCGGATCGGTAGATGCGTTCGATCGCATGGTCGCGAAATATGCACAGAGCACGGGGGTTCCGTTCCTCTCTGTCGATTATCGTCTGGCCCCGGAGTATCCCGGCACTATCCTTGTTGAGGACGGCTACGCCGCTTTGGCGTGGTTTGTGAAGCGCGTCGAAGACTTCGCTGTGGACTCGGCGCGCATCGCGCTCATGGGTGACAGCGGGGGCGGTGGTGTCGCCGCGGGCGTGGCTATCGCAGCGCGCGACGCGGGAATTGCTGTGACGAAACAACTTTTGATCTACCCGATGCTGGACGACCGAACCGTCGATCCCGACCCAGAACTAGAAGGGTTGGTGTCATGGTCGTACGACAACAACTTCACCGGATGGAACGCCGTGTTAGGTGAATGCCGCGGAACGGCGGACGTGCCGGCTCGCGCAGCACCGGCGCGGCTGACAGATTTCGCAGGACTTGCTCCCGCCTTCATCGACGCGGGAGAACTCGACATCTATCGTGACGAGTGCATTCTGTACGCCCGGAATCTTTCGCTCGCGGGGGTGTCGACAGAATTGTACGTCCGGCCCGGCGTGCCGCACGGTTTCGATCGCATCAATATCGAAATAGCCAGGCGCTCATGGGCGGACCGGTATCGCGCGATTCAGGCGTTATGACCGGCCTCCGCGGCCTCCGCGATTTCCCGCCGTGGCGGCTTCTGGGTGGGACCATTTGCTGGTGGACCATAACGACCGGGAAACGCATCGCCGAACCTGGTACTTATCCGGTAATGACGTTGAGAACCACGTTGCCGTCGGTCTGATTGGGCAGTTGGATCGTGCCATCGCCGCGGGCATCGCTGTAGGCTCCCGTGCCGCTCACGATCGAGATCGGGACGGTTTGGCCATCGAATAGAGTCGCGCGGTCGGCAAGCACCTGCGTTGAAATCTGGCCGCCGTCAAGGACGAATGTCAAGGAGCACAAGATATCGCCGGCAGTGGCATTACCACTCAAATTGGTGCACTGGCCCGCGGTGTGGCCCAATTTCGTTCCGCCCGGATGATCAAAGACGTCGCCGGCGAAAAGCAATTGGTCTCCCACGCCCGGGGTGACAGGACCTAGATGCAGACTTGTCTGCTGGGTGTCGTGCTCAAACAAGGCAAGTGTCGTGACACCGGGTGCGCTGTCATCCGCTGCGGCTTTAGGGGCAGCGGCGCCCGCCACCGGCAGCAAAAAAGCAGCAAGTAACGCCACACTTGACACTGTGGTCGTCCTACCAGCGATGTTCATCGGGTAATCCCCCTCCACAAAGAGGTCAACCGGCGGTGCCCAACGGAGTCGCCTGCTGACCTAGTTGTTCTGTACTCAGCCGGTAATGAGCAGCTGAACCGGCGCCGCCGACGGACAGGGGACCCTGACCGTATTAAAACGGTAGACCTCGTCCGGCACGTTCGGCGGCGGCGCCGGCAAGTGAGTGGTCTGGTCTACCAGGCGCACTGACCCCGCTCTTCGACGCCGCATCGCGATGGGTGGCGGCCAGCCACGATTCGTATTGTCGACGTTCCTCGGCGATGCGCGCCTCGTTGGTGCACCGTTCGGCGGTGATGCGATCCTGCAGCTCTTCTGCGCGGGTGCGTTTGCGCCGCGGCATCATTAGCCCGCGGCCCTGCCCCTGTTCTGCGGTCACTGTGCGGATCGCGACTTCGCCGGTCGGTGTGGCCAGGATCGGAAAGAACTGGCTCCCACCGGGTTTGGTCGTATACGTGCGCCCGCTGGGCGAGGTGAACTCGACGGTGCCATCGGGAAACTGATTGTCCGCCCACCCACCGACCCCGGTCCAAAACGTCTTCAAAAGATGATGTTACCGATTACGTGAAGAACACTTGAGCCGCGGGCGCCGAGCGGCGGCGGGCGCACGCTCGCAACCGTCGATTTGCTGTGCCGTCCAGAGGGGGGTGTCATGCCACTGTTCAGGGAGAAGAAGGGCGCAGCCGAGGACCAGGATTGGTATGGAGCGGCACAGCCGATGATCGAGTGGGCGAACAGTGTGCCACGGGTGGACTTGGCGGTAGAGCTGATGGAGCTATTCGGCAGAGTGGACTCCTGCCTCAGGCAGGAGATTTACGTGTGGCTGTTCGGGGTGCCGACGGAGGTTCCGATGTGGCGTGGGGATCTCAGAGTCGCCGAGGTAATTGAGCGCGTAGAGATACCGGTATGCGAGGCCCTACAGCTGTTAGAGCACGCCGAACTGGTCTGCGGTTTTCATCGTGATGCGGTGGCTGTTTGGGTCTGGCGCGCCACCCGTTTGGGCCTGGCGACCATGGCGAACGGGAAGCATGCGGTCAGGCAGCGCATCAAGGATCGGACCGGTCTGTAGTGCTTTGACCCGCCGATGTTATCGATTTGAGAAAGAACACTTTAACCATGAGGTGCCGACCGCTTGTTCTGGCGCGTGGCCGTAGTGTGTTCACAATCCTCACCGCCGCTGGATTGGAGAGCACCGTGAGCGACGACCTGGCCCGCAAGAAGTTCACCGAGCTCAAGGACCGCGCTGGACAGCGTCTTGTGACCGGGCCACGGCGTGTACTCATCCCCGACGCTGAGCTCGACGGGTTCTGGGCCACGCTGGAACCTGCGACCATCGACTTCATGATCGGTGAATGGATAGGTGGCGAGTTCGACACCGGCCACCGGGAAAACGGAACGTTGGCCCTCATCAACTGGTTCGGCAAGACCTTCAATTCGGCCACCGACGCGAAGCCTCTCATCTGCTTGGACGCCGACGGCAACAAGTATTCGAACACCGAGAACGGCGAAGGCAGCCTGTGGATGGAGGAATTTCGCGGCGAGGTCACCGCGACGATGGTGTTCGACGGGCAGCCGGTTCACGACCATTTCAAGAAGATCGATGACAATGCCGTGATGGGCATTATGGACGGCAAGAACGCCCTCGACAATGGCCGCTACGCATACTTCTATCTAGAACGCGTTTAGCCCCGAATGGGCTCAAAGTACAGCTTGAGGTTGGACGGATGGGTCGGGCCGATCGGCCAGGGCACGGTGTGGTCGATGTCGCACACTTCGGCGGGCGCATCACAGCCGGGGAACCGGCAGCTCAGATCGCGGGCCCGGATGAACGCGGCCAACGCCGCCGACGGACGATACCCCGGCTCGGGCGGTGTGCTCGGGTCGGGGATGGCCAGCGGCTTGAGCCTGGCCGTTTGCGCCAGATCCGCCACCACCTGCGCGGGCAGCGGACGATACCCCGGCAGGTAGCCCGGCGTGGTGCCGGCGCCGTCGATTGTGGGCTGCTCGGCGAGCACATGAATGACCACCGGGGCACCGGTGGGCCGTTGCGCCGCCGTGCAGTCGGGTGAGTCACATTCGCAGCGCAACTCGCTGAGCCCGGCCGCCAACGCTCCCAGTGCATCGGCGCGGCGCTGCTCGGTGGTGCGCGGATCATGTGGGCACACCGTGTCCGCTAGCGCATCCAGCCGCTGCTTGAGCGCCACAGCGTCGGTGGCGCGAAGCTGCGCCTCCATGTCTGCCAATCCCGCATCGGTAGGCCAGATCTCGACATAGCGATCCTCGGGCCGCACACCCGGCACCCGCCGACCAGCCGGGTCAAAGCGCTCCACGCACCAATCGATGCGCTCCACAAGCTTGGGCCCCGATAACCGCATCCACTTGGGCGCCCACCGCGCCAGCACCGCATCCAGCCGCCCCATCAGCTCCGCATCGGTGATCAACTCCACCCGGTTGATGATCGTGATCACCATCCGCATATCGATCACCCCGGTCAAAAACACCCCCATCAGCGCCGGCAGCTTCTCGCGCAGATGAATCGCGTACCGCAGCTGCCCGCGCGCCCGCCCCCGACTGATGCGCAGCTCGGCGCCGATCTCGGCGACCACGTTCTCATGCCCGTCGATCGCCCAACACGTGCGCTCGGTGTCATCGGCGGGCGCCCGGCGCGCATACAACTCCCCCATCGCGGCCAACCGGCGCGCCCCGGCCGCGTTCTCCTCGACCGCCCCCACCCCGATCAACGCCACCACACCTGCGTCATCCACCCCGGAAAAAGTGTCAACCAGCGACGACCCCATCGGTTCGAACATACGTTCGATAATATCGGGCCCGCCGACAAGTGCCGACGTCATCGCCCCGGCCACGTGTTCAGCCCCCGCGTTATCCAGCCCCTGCGCGGCGCGGTTCGCTTGCGATAGCGCGTTCACGTGCGCATAAGGGCATAGTTGACGTGTGACCCACGGAAGCGCCGACCCGCTGGACACCATTCCGCCCAGGCTCGGTGCGCGCGATGCGTGCTGCTATGACATCAACACCGGAGCCGCAGAGCCGGCGACATCGAACGACGCGGGATGGATGCGCGCCGCGCGATGGGCGCGCTGGCTGGCCTGGGCGAGTCTGCTGTGGATGTGCGCGGAAGGTGCGATCGGCCTGTGGCAAGGCATCGTCGCGGGTTCGATCGCGCTCGTGGGTTGGGCGCTGGGTAGCGCGGTCGAAGGCTTGGCGAGTCTGATCGTCGTGTGGCGGTTCACCGGATCGCGCACTCGTTCGGAGACGGCGGAGCGGCGGGCACGGCGCGGCGTTGCCGTTTCGTTCTGGCTGCTCGCTCCGTACATCGCGGCCGCATCGCTTCACAATCTCGTCACCGGCCACCGCCCGGCATCGACGATCATCGGCATTGTCCTGACCGCAGTCGCGCTGGTCGTAATGCCGCTGCTCGGAGTCGCTAAGCACAGCCTCGGCGCACGGCTCGGCTCGCAGGCCACGATCGGTGAAGGCACGCAGAACTACCTCTGCGCCGCTCAGGCCGCGGCAGTTCTGCTTACCCTGGCCGTGATCGCGGTGTGGCCGGGCGGCTGGTGGGTGGACGGGGCAGTCGGCCTGTTGATCGCTGCCTTTGCGGTCCGGGAAGGGTTGGAAGCGTGGCGCGGAGAGGATTGCGGGTGCTGACCGGCCACCTTGCGGTAGCGGTCAGGCCGTCCGCACCTCGAAATGGGTGACGTCTCGGTCGAGCATCAATTCACGGTGCCGCTCCGGGATCCACGGGAAATTCTCCGGCAGGCCATCCTTACCCAGGTACCAGCTGTTGCAACCGGTGACCCAAATCGTGGCCGGCATAGCCGCTTTCATGCTTTCGTTGTATTCCTTTGTGGCCGCTTCGGTCGGCGCGGCCGCGACGATGCGCCCGTCGCGGATCTGTTTGATCCACCACAGTGCGTAGTCCGCCTGGTCTTCGGCGACGTAGACCAACGACTGGTTGCCGATCGGCGAATGCGGGCCCATCAGCATGAACAGGTTCGGGAATCCCGGCACCGCGATCGAGCGATAGGCGTGCGGGCCGTCGGCCCAGACATCGTTGAGGCCTGCCCCGTTCTCGCCGACGAGTTCCATCGGGCGCACGTACGCTCGCGCGTCGAAACCGGTAGCGAAGACGAGCACGTCAAGCTCGTGCAGGGTGCCATCGGCCGTCACGATGCCGCGAGGCTCGATGTGGTCGATGGGTTCGGTGATCACCTCGACGCCGGGGTTCTGCACGGCTTTGTAGTAGTGGCCCGCGATCACCAGCCGCTTGCACATCGGCTGGTCCTTCGGCGTCAGCTTTTTCCGCAACTCGGCGTCGCGCACCGAAAGCCTGAGGTTCCAGCGGCATTGGGCACTATAGAGCCGCCGCTGCCAGCCCGGTTGCACAGTGGCGCGGCCGAATCCGTACCTGATGAACCATCCCCAAAACCGATAGCCCAGGCTGTTCAGGCCCGGCCAGCGCCGCAGCATCCGACGTGCCAGACCCGAGTAGCGCACGTTCGGCCAGGGCGCTACCCACTGCGCGGTCCGCTGGAAAACCTTGAGTTCGCGGACTTTTCCACCCAGCTCAGAGGTGATCTGCACGCCGGTCGAACCCGTCCCGATCAACCCGATCCGCTTGTCCGGCAACGACACCGCGTGATCCCAACGGGATGAGTGAAACGCTGGACCGGCGAACGACTCACGGCCGTCGATGTCGGGGTACTTCGGCACCCTCAGGAAACCGGTCGCGGTGACGAGCACGTCGAATGGCGCTTCACCGGCGGCTGTATTCAACCACCACTGACCGGCGCGGTACTCGGCGGATTTCACTTCGGTGTCGAACCGGATGTGGGGCCGGATGCGCTCGTCGGCGACGTGCCGCAAGTACTGCAGGATTTCGGCGCCCGGCGACTGCCATCGTGACCATTCCGGATTCGGCCGAAACGAAAAGGTGTAGTACCGGGACGGGACATCGCAGTGCAAGCCGGGATAGGTGTTGTCCCGCCACGTACCGCCGACCTCCGAGGCTTGCTCGAAAATCGTGTACGACCGGATACCGGCTTCTTGAAGCTTGACCGCCATGCAGAGTCCGGACATGCCCGCGCCGACGATCGCGACGTTGACCTCACGTGCGGAATTCATGTCTGCCGACGATACGCCCGGCGACGAGCGGCAACTCACTGTTCGAGTGTGCGCAGTTCCTCGGCGAGGTTGGCCCGCGCCCGCGATTCCCAGCGGCTGCGCGCCGCCGGCGAGTGGTAGACCGCGGGACCGGACAGCAGCGCGCGCACAACGCGGGCCCGCCGGGCGCGGTAGTCACGGTCGCGCACGTGAGGATATTCGGTCCGGATTGCAGCGGAGTTCGCCCGGTAGCGGTCCGGCTCGATACCCAGCACGGCCAGGTCCGCATCGCAGAGCACCACTCCGTTGCGGTCGCCGTCTTCGGGTTCGTGGCGAATTGTCAGGCGCACGAGCCGGGCCACCTCGGCTATCAGCGACGGGGCGAGGCCTAGCGCGGGGAGCTCGGCCTCCGCGCGTTGCGCGCTGCGCTCTTCGTCGTCCGGCTGACCCCGATAGACGCAGTCGTGATACCACGCGGCCAGCCGGACCGCATCGGCGTCGACCGCATCGTCGGCCAGCTCCTCGATGTGGGTGAGCACGTCGCGAAGATGGCTCAGCGTGTGATACTGCCGGTGCGGCTCGGCCCAGCTCGCGAGCAGTGCCCGCCCCGTCGCCGCCGCGGCCGGGTCCGCGGTGTACCGCGCGATCAGGTCGTCCCAGGCGCGAATGAGGTCCTCATCCGGCACGCGCGCCTCCGCTTTCGAAGGAATCGGTCCGCCGGCTGCGCACGAACGGCAGCGTAACCACCACGAACAACACGACCACGGCGGGCGGTGCCAGCAGCGGCAACCACGGCAGGTGAAGCGGCACGGTGGTCGCAGCGATACCGACGAGCGTCATACCAACCATCCCTACCACTGTTGGACGGGTCGTGGTGACGAGGCCCGCCGAGGGTCGGGCCGCGTGGCGCAGCACCAGATAGGCGGCGGCCGACAGCCCGGACACACCGGCAAACACGGTTGGTGGATTTGACAACACGATCGCGGCGATCACGAGCAGCACGGAAAGTGTTGATGCCGCACGGTAGACAAGCCCAGTCAGCGCAGCGACCACGGCAAGACCCAAAGCAATGGATCCGGCAGCAAGGGATCCCAAGTCGGCGTGGACGGCGGCGGCGGTCACCATCAGGAAACCGAACGCGGTCGAAAACGCGAGCGGCGCAGGCTGCATCGGCGGTGCCATGTCATCGCCGCCCGGCGTACAGATGGTCGGGCACCAGTCGCATCGACTGATCGAGTGTGACGTCCTGCGGCCACGACACCACGTCGATTCCGATCACACCCATGTCGCGGCACATCGCCGACCGTTGCAGCGCCCACATTCGCGTGACGATCGGGTCCTGTCCCTCGAACGGTGCGCCGTGGAGTACGTCGACGGCCACCACGGTGTGCCCTCGTTTGCGCAGATCGATCAGGGCCAATGCGAACTCCGTGTCGAGCAGTGTCGAAAAGGCCACGATGATCGCGCCCGAGGGCACGGCCGCGCGGGGTGCCAACGTCCCTGCGGTGGTTTCGAATCCGCTCCCGGCAGCCAGCACGGCGTCGAGCACCCGGTAGAACTGCCGGCGCCCGATGTCCGCACCGAGCCAACGGGGGCGGCGGTCGCCCAGCGCGACGACCCCGGCCCGATCGCCGTTGCGCAGTGCGGTCTGGACGACCTGCACCGCGCCGTGGACCGCTCGGTGGGTGGACTCGGTGGCCGGACCGGCGGCCTGCGTGCTGTTGTCGACCAGCACCACCACATCGGCGGCACGATCGGTCAGCCGCTCGGTGACGTGCAGGCTGCCCCGTCGCGCACTGACTGCCCAGTTGACGGTGCGCAACTGATCGCCCGGCAAGTAGGCCCGCACGTCGGCGTATTCGACGCCCGGCCCGATATGCCGGGTCAGGTGCGTGCCAAGGCGGTCGGGCAGCTCGGTGCGCGGGATGGTAGTCGCCTGCGGCGGGGCCACCGGGAACACGAAGATCTCCGCGATTTCGACGGTCGCCGTCGTGGCCAGCAATCCCCCGGCCGAGACCGCGCCGACGCGCGCCGACAGTGGATACCTGCCCCACCGCTGCGCTTCCGCGACGACCGTTTTCCCCCGCCCCGAACCTTCGTCAACAACGTCGACGTCCATCCCCGGGGGCGCCGTGACCTCGAACTCGACCGCGACATCGTCGGATTCCGTGCTCACCCATGCCGTGGTCCGCGCCTCTTCGGCCTCGAAGCAGCGCACCAAGCCCGGCTGCGCGTGCACGTAAACCCTCGACGCCGGGCGCTGCCACGGAATCGAGCACAACACGCCCAACAACGGCGCCACGAACGCGATCGACTGCATACGCGCGCCGATCACCGCCGCAGCGAGCCCCACCGCCGCACACGTGGCGATGGCCAGCGTCAACCGCGAAGCGCGCCAGCCGAATTCGAGGTCGGCGCGGCGGGCTTCGGCCGCACCGTCACCGCTCTCACTCATGTGGACCGCGCCCGCGGAACCGGCAACCGCTGCAATAGCTGCGCGACGACATCCGAGCCGTGAACGCTGCGCACCCACATCTCCGGGCGCAGGCTGATCCGGTGCGCGATCGCCGGAACCGCGAGTGTTTTGACATCCTCAGGTATGACGTAGTCGCGGCCGCAGAGCAGTGCCCGCGCCCGCGCGAGCTGAACCAGGTCGAGTTCGGCCCGGGGGCTGGCGCCGACCGCGACCTGTGGGTGGGTCCGCGAGGCCGCGGCCAGCGACACCACGTAGTGAAGGATGTCCTCGTGCACCGTGACCTGCTCGACCGATTCGCGCATCGCGACCAGGTCGTTGGCGTCGACGACCTCGTTCACTTTCGGTTGCGCCGAGCCTCTTTCCAGCCGGCGGCGCAACATCGACATCTCGTCCCGCTGCGACAGGTACTTGAGCTCCAGCTTTATCGAGAATCGGTCGAGCTGCGCCTCCGGGAGCGGATACGTGCCCTCGTACTCGATCGGATTGTCCGTGGCCAACACAATGAAAGGCGATGGGAGCTGGTGTGTTTCACCGTCGATGCTGACCTGTTGCTCGGCCATGGCCTCCAGTAGTGCCGCCTGTGTCTTGGGTGGTGTGCGGTTGATCTCGTCGGCAAGCAGCAGGTTGGTGAAGATAGGTCCGCGACGGAATTCGAAACGGCCCGACTGCATGTCGTAGACCGTCGATCCCAGCAGATCGGCGGGCAACAGATCGGGCGTGAACTGAACCCGGGTGAACTGCAAACCCAGCGCCGAGGCGAACGACCGCGCGATCAGCGTCTTGCCGAGACCGGGAAGGTCCTCGATCAGCACGTGCCCACGGGCAAGCACCGTGGTGAGGATCAGCGCGAGCGCGGCCCGCTTCCCCACCACCACGCGCTCGATTTCGTCGAGCACCGCCTCGGAGTGGGCGGTGGTCACCGTGCCCGGCATCGTCATACCCGCTCCAATCGTTCCAGGATCTCGCTGAGCGCCGCCCGTCCCGGCCCCGGCTCCCGGCCGCCAGTCTCAGCGACGTTGCTGGGATCGACCCACTGCCACAGTTCATCGCCGAAGACCATCCGGCCGGTGGCCTGCATCACCGCTGGGTCCTTGTTCGCCGGTTGGCCGGTGGCAAGCATGAATTCCCTTGCGAGCCTGGGCCGTAGGTGCCGATCCCAGTCCCGTCGGCTGGAATCGGCCCACCGGATCATCGTTTCGGTCCGCACGATCCAGCGGCGCATCGACTCCGCGGGGCCGTCGGCGAGCGACTCCGGCTCCTCCGTCGCCGATTCGCGATCCAGGAGTCGGCGCCCGGCGAGCAACACCAGTGCTGCGGCCCCGCCGGAAACCCAGAGCACGAAGCGGTGATCGGCCATCGCAAACGCCATCGCCTCCACCGCCACAACCAGCACGAGGCCCAATACGACGAGCTTGGTCATGCCGCGCTCTTCAGTTCCGCGAGCACCATTTGAAGCCCGCGCATCGCGATCTCGCGATGCGTTTCGTTCATCACGTGGGGACTGAACCGGGCCTCGGCGAACACGTCCACCAGCTCGGTTGCCGTGCCGGCGTGAATCGCGTGGTGCGCCACCGCGCGGGCCAGCACCTCCGACGGGGTGTCCGAGACCTGCGGCATAGCTCCCGGCGCGTTGGAGAGCGCGTCCTCCATTGCCACGTAACACGCGATGATCGCCTCGCGTGGTTCGCGGCTGAGGTCTCCCATCTCGGCCAGTCCGCGTTCCGCCGCCACGGCCAGCGAATGTGGTGCCGGTGGTTGGTCTTCGGGCTCGCGAGCGCCGTCGAAAAACGGCTGCGGTCGCGGCTCGCGCCGACGCCGTCGCCAGGCGATGACGACACCGGCGACCCACAGCACCGTCAGGAAGATCGTCGTCACCAGGAGATACCAGAACACGTCGCCGCCTTCGTTCCGCGGCCCCGACGGCGGCGCCTGGCGCGGGGCCACAGTGGTGTTGGACGCGGGGGCGGTCGTGGCAGCCGTGGTCGCGGACGGGTGACCGAGATCGATCAGCGAGCTCAGCTGGAGCAGCAACACGACGAAGATCAGCCAAGCCAGGATCAAGCCGGCCACGATGAGCAGCGCGCGCCTCGACGGCCATGCGCCTTTGCCGGAGTCCGAATCCCGGAGCGGCTGGCCGCTCTGGCGCGGTGTCCGCGGTTGCCGCATCGTTGTGATGATCGCGATCGTGATGATCGATATTGCGGCGGCGAGCAGCGTGATCACGCCGATCAGCCCGACCGGGTTGTGGCTCGGCTGATCGGCGGCTGCGTGCCTGTCACCTGGCAGGTAGCCGCGCAACGCGATGCCGATGACGACCAGCAGCGCGATCAGAGCGATCACGCGCCCTGACGCCCGATCCACGACACCATCGTGGCACAGCAACGGCCTTCGATGAGCGCTTGCGCGAAGAGCAACGGCCGTCGATGAGCGCTTGCGCGAAGAGCAACAGCCCCCGTCCCCTACCTTAAAGACATGGGCCGTACGCGAGACGTCGACGCGTGCCCGGGCGCGCTGACGCTACATACCGCCGCCGACGGACCGCTGGCGCGGATCAGGCTGCCCGGGGGGATGATCAGCGCGCCCCAGCTGAACACGCTCGCCCGGGCGGCCACCGAGTTCGGCTCGCCCGCGATGGAATTGACCTCGCGCGGCAACATTCAGATCCGGGGCATCACCGACGAAGCCGCGGTCGCCCGGGCGGTGGCCGCGGCCGGCCTGCTGCCGTCGCCAACGCATGAGAGGGTGCGCAACGTCGTCGCCTCGCCGCTGTCCGGACGACTGGGTGGACACACCGATGTTCGGGCGTGGGTCGCTGAGTTGGACGCGGCGATCCGGGCCGAGCCGGCCCTGGCCCGCCTCCCGGGGCGCTTCTGGTTCGGCATCGACGACGGACGCGGCGATGTGTCTGCCCTGGCACCTGACGTTGGTGTTCACGTCCTCGGCGATACCGCGGCGCTGCTGCTGGCCGGCCGTGACAGCGGGGTGCGAATTCCGTGCAGCAAGGGGGTCACGACGTTGGTTGCGCTGGCGGCCCGGTTCGCGAGAACGCGCGGAAAGGCCTGGCGTATAAGTGAATTGGAGGGAAACGGTTCGCTGCTCGCCGGGCTGCCGGTGTCGGCGGAGCAGGGGGCGACGTGGCCGCCGGTGACCCGGCCGCCGGTCGGTTGGCTGCCTCAGGACGACGGCCGAATCGCCCTTGGTGCGGCAGTACCCCTCGGTGTGCTGCACGCCCGCAGCGCCGAGTTCCTGGCGGCGATCGGGGCGCCGATGGTGATCACTCCGTGGCGGTCGGTTCTGGTGTGCGACCTCGACGACGGGGTCGCCGACACGTCGCTGCGGGTCCTGGCCCCACTCGGGCTGGTGTTCGACGAAAACTCGCCGTGGCTGAACGTCAGCGCGTGCACCGGCAGTCCCGGATGCGAGCACTCTCGTGCCGACGTGCGCGCCGACGCCGCACGCGCCCTGAATTCGCTGGTTGGCGGCCATCGCCACTACGTCGGATGTGACCGCGCCTGCGGTAGCCGGGCGGGCGACGAGGTCCTGATGGCCACCGGTGACGGCTACCGGCGCCTGGATTCGTAGGGTGAGCCCGTGCTCGACTACATCCGGGACCCGGCCCAGATCTATCGGCAGTCGTTCGCGACGATTCGCGCCGAGGCCGACCTGTCCCGGTTCCCCGACGATGTGGCCGGCGTCGTGGTGCGGCTGATCCACACCTGCGGCCAGGTCGACCTGGCCGAGCACATCGCCTACAGCGACGGCGTCGTCGCGAACACCCGCACGGCGTTGGCCTCCGGTGCGCCGGTGCTGTGCGACTCCTCGATGGTGGCCGCCGGCGTCACGCAACTGAGCGCCGGTAACGACGTTGTCAGCCTTGTCGCCGATCCCCGCGCGGCCGAGTTGGCCGCCAAGCTGCACACCACCCGGTCGGCGGCCGGGGTCGACCTGTGGGCCGACCGGATGGGCGGCGCCGTGTTGGCCATCGGCAACGCGCCGACCGCGTTGTTCCGGCTGCTGGAGCTCGTCGACGGCGGCGCGCCCGCCCCGGCGGCGGTGCTCGGCGGGCCGGTCGGCTTCGTCGGGTCGGCGCGGTCCAAGCAGGAGCTGATCGCGCGCCCGCGGGGCATTGCCTATCTGGTGGTGACGGGGCGGCGGGGCGGCAGCGCGATGGCCGCCGCCGCGGTGAACGCCATCGCCGGTGGCCGGCCATGACGCGCCGCGGCACCCTGTGGGGCGTCGGCCTGGGCCCCGGCGATCCCGAGCTCGTCACCGTAAAGGCCGCCCGCATCATCGGCGAGGCCGACGTGGTGGCCTATCACAGCGCGCGCCACGGGCGCAGCATCGCGCGCGCCATCGCCGAGCCGTATCTGCGGGCGGGCCAGATTGAAGAGCACCTGGTCTACCCGGTGACCACCGAGACGACCGAACACCCGGGCGGCTATGCGGGGGCCATGGAGGACTTCTACCGCGAGTGCGCCGACAAGATCGCCACGCATCTAAAGGCTGGCCGCGACGTCGCCCTGCTCGCCGAGGGCGACCCGCTCTTCTACAGCAGCTACCTGCACATGCATACCCGGCTCACCGAACGGTTCGACGCGGTCATCGTGCCGGGTGTGACATCGGTGAGCGCGGCGTCGGCGGCCACGGCGACGCCGCTGGTGCAGGGCGACGACGTGCTCTCCGTGTTGCCGGGAACGCTGCCGGTGGCCGAGCTCGCAGGGCGTCTCTGCGATGCCGACGCGGCGGTGGTCCTCAAGCTCGGTCGATCGTATCCTGCTGTGCGCGAAGCACTTTCTCTCGCCGGTCGGCTCGAGGACGCGTTCTACGTCGAACGCGCCAGCATGCCCGCCGAGAAGGTGCTGCCGGCCGGGGCGGTCGACGAAGACTCGGTGCCGTACTTCTCTTTGGCGTTGGTGCCGGCCGGGCGTCGTCGCCCGGCATCCGTTGGCAGCGTCGCGGTGGTCGGACTGGGTCCGGGCGCCCTCGACTGGATGACACCGCAGAGCCGCCGTGAACTCGCTGCCGCGACCGACCTGATCGGGTACGGACCGTACCTGGAGCGCGTGCCCCGCCGTGCCGGGCAGCGCCGCCACCCCAGCGACAACACCGACGAGCCGGCCCGTGCGCGGCTCGCGTGCACGCTGGCCGAGCGGGGCGGCGCGGTCGCCGTGGTGTCGTCGGGCGACCCGGGCGTGTTCGCGATGGCGACCGCGGTCCTCGAGGAGGCCAAGCAGTGGCCGGGGGTTCAGGTGCGGGTTGTCCCCGCGATGACGGCGGCGCAGGCGGTCGCGAGCCGGGTCGGCGCGCCGCTCGGCCACGACTACGCCGTGTTGTCGCTGTCCGACCGGCTCAAACCGTGGGATGTCATTGAGGCGCGCCTGACCGCGGCCGCCGAGGCCGACCTTGTGCTCGCGATCTATAACCCCGCGTCGAAGACCCGCATCTGGCAGGTGGCCGCGATGCGCGACGTGCTGCTGCGCCACCGCGATCCGGGCACACCGGTGGTGATCGGGCGCGACGTGTCGGGACCCGACGAGGACGTGCGGATCGTGCGGCTCGCCGACCTCGAACCGGCGAGCGTCGACATGCGGTGCCTGTTGATTGTCGGCTCGTCGCAGACCCAGTGGTATGACGACAGGGTCTTCACCCCCCGCCGCTACCCGTCATAACTGGCCGTTCACCACCCAGGTGACCGCCTCGTCCACGGTGCTCACGGTCCTCACGCCAGAAGGCAGCGGCGGCCGGTTCACCATCACGACAGGAATGTAGAGCGCGGCGGCGGCATCCAGTTTCGCTCGGGTGTACTCGCCGCCGCTGTTTTTCGTGACGAGCACGTGAATGCGGTGATCGCGCATCAAAGCGAGTTCGTCGTGGTAGCGGTACGGGCCCCGGGACAACAGCAGACTGTGGCGCATCGGCAGCGCGTCGGCGACGGGGGCGATGACGACGCGGATCAAAAACCACGCACTCGAGTGCGCGAAAGCGCGGACGGTCGACCGCCCGCTCGTCAGAAACACTCGTGAATACCTGTGGTGCTCAATGACTTCAGCGGCTTCTGCGGTAGAGCCCACGGCAATGAAATTGCTGCTATCCCACGGCGGCCTGGCAAGCACGAGGTGCGGCAAGCCACTGTCGGCGCACACTCGCGCCGCACGTTCGGTCATCGCGGCGGCAAACGGATGCGTGGCGTCGACGACCGCGTCCACGCGGTTGTCGACGAGCCACCGCCGCATCGGTTCGGCTCCGCCGAACCCGCCGATGCGTACCTGCCCGACGGGCAGCGCGGGATTGGGCACGCGCCCGGCCAGCGAGCTGATCACCTCGACGTCGGGGTGAAGGCGCTCGGCCAGTGCCCGCGCCTCGGCCGTCCCGCCCAGCACCAGCACCCGCATCAGTGCCGCCCGGTGCGCCGCCGCGCCGGCGAATACAGATAGCTGTCGGTGAAGCCGTCGGCGGCAAGCACGTCGCCGACCACGATCACCGCGGTGCGGGTGATGCCGGCTGCCCGCATCTGGCCGACGATGTCGCCGAGCGTGCCGCGCAGTACCTGCTGTTGCGGCAAGGTCGCGAACGCCACCACTGCGCAGGGTGTCGCGCGCCGGTAACCGCCGGTGAGCAGCTGCGGTACGACGGCGTCGATCTGGGCGGCAGCCAGGTGCAGCACCAGGGTGGCGCCCGGCGCCGACACCGTGGCCAGGTCCTCGCCCGGCGGCATCGCCGTCGACAGCGTCGCCACCCGGCTCAGCGTGACGGTCTGCGCGACCCCTGGCACCGTCAGTTCCCGACGCAGAACCGCGGCCGCGGCCGCGAAAGCCGGAACACCAGGAACGATTTCGTAGCCGATGCCCAGCCCGTCGAGGCGGCGGCACTGCTCGGCGACCGCGCTATACAACGACGGGTCCCCAGAATGCAACCGGGCGACGTCGTGACCGTCGGCGTCCGCGGCCGCAAGTTCGCCGACGATCTCGTCGAGCGTCAGCGGCCCGGAGTCGATGATGCGCGCGTCATCCGGGCATAGCGCTAGCAGATCGTCAGGCAAGATCGAGCCGGCGTAGAGGCACACCGGGCAGCGCTGCAGCAGACGCTGGCCCCGCACGGTGATCAGGTCCGCGGCCCCCGGTCCCGCGCCGATGAAGTAGACCGTCATCTCGTCGTCACCGCCCATTGCGTGACGGGCATCGCCGGTCGCCAGCCGGTGAACTTGCCCAGCGGCTCACCGACATAGTGCTGATACCGCCGTAGCTCACCGCCCAGTGACGAATACCATTGCACCAGAACCACTTCCGACTCGGCAGTGACGGCGTTGGCCACCAGCCGGCCGTTGCCGCGCAGTCGTTCGAAGCAGGCGTCCAGCAGGCCGGGCTGGGTAACGCCGCCGCCGACGAAGATCACCGACGGGTCGGCCGCACCTTCGAACGCGTCGGGCGCCGCGCCCCGCACCTCGACGGCCACGCCGAACGCGACGGCATTGCGCCTGATTCGGTCCCGGCGCTGTTCGTCACGCTCGAAGGCGACGGCCGCGCAGCCGGATGCGCTGCGGGCCCACTCGACGGCGATGCTGCCGGAGCCGGCGCCGACGTCCCACAGCAGTTCGCCCGGCCGCGCCGACAGGGTCGCCAGCGTCACGGCGCGGACACCGTGCTTGGTGATCTGCCCGTCGTGGTCGAACGCATCGTCGGGCAGCGACGCGACGCGCTGGTCCGGCAGATAGCGCACCGCGACCACGTTGAGGTCGTCGACGTCACGGGGCGGTGAGGCCGCCCACTCCCGTGCCGTCGCGCCGAAGCGGCGTTCGGCCGGTCCCCCGAGCTGCGTAAGAACGGTGAGCCGCGAGTCGCCGCGGCCGGCGTCGGTGAGCAGGCGGGCCAGCGTCGCGGGGGTGGACGCGTCGCGCGACAGCACAACGGCGCGCCCGCCCAGGCGGACCGCGGTGTGCGGCTCGGCCGTCACCAGGCTGATCACTTCCGTGTCCTGCACGGTCCAGCCCAGCCGGGCGCATGCGAGCGTGATGCTCGACACATGCGGTAGGACGCGCACGTTCTGCGTCCCGAACAGCCGGACCAGCGTGCCACCGACCCCGTGCAGCATCGGGTCCCCGCTGGCCAGGACGTGCACATCGTCGGGCAGCGAGCGTAGCGCCGGCAGCATCGGCGACGGCCATTCACGCCGCTGCGCCGACACGGACTCGCCGAGCAGGTCCAGTTGCCGGCGGGCACCGTAGATCGTCCGTGCGCGGGCCAATTCCGCGCGGGCCTCCCCCGACAGGCCGGCCATCCCGTCGGCGCCGATGCCCACGACCACGATCACCTGGGCATCCTCCGCCACACCGCCTGCGGCAGGAGCCGCATGCAGAAGAACACCGGCCGCAGCACCCCTGGCACCCACACCGACCGCCGACCCCTCGCCAGTGCGCGGGCTGTCGCGTCGGCGACTTGCGCAGGCGTGCTCGAGAACGGCGCGGGGGACATACCCTGCGTCATCCGGCCGATCACAAAGCCGGGCCGCACCAGCAACAGCTGTACCCCCGAGCCGTGCAGCGCGTCAGCCAGCCCACTGGCGAACCCGTCCAAACCGGCCTTTGCCGAGCCGTAGACGTAGTTGGCGCGACGCACCCGCACGCCGGCCACCGAAGAGAACACCACCAGTCTCCCGCGGCCGGCCGCGCGCATGGTCCGCGCCAACTGCGTCAGCAGGCTGACCTGCGCAACGTAGTCGGTGTGCACGATCTGCACCGCATGGGCGGCGTCATCCTCGGCGCGGCCCTGGTCGCCGAGAATCCCGAACGCCAGCACGGCAGTGGCGATCGGGCCATGGTCGGCGATAAGCGAATCCACCAGTCGGCCGTGGGCCGCGACGTCGTCGGCATCGAAGGGCACGGCATGCACAGCCGCGGCGCCCGCGTCCCGAACCGCCCGGCACTGGTCGTCCAGCCGCTGCAGATCTCGCGCGGCCAGTACCACGGTCGCGTTGGGCGCAAGCCGGACCGCGAGTTCGGTGCCGATTTCGCTGCGGCCACCGAAGATCACCACGACCTGGCGATCCGTGCCGTCCACGTCTGGAGACTATCGCCTGCGCTAGCGTGGTTCTGATGCCAAACCCCTCGGCCACCCGGTTGACCAATGAAGCGCTGGCCTTCCTGACCGAGCGTCATCTGGCGATGCTGACCACGCTGCGCGCCGACAATTCGCCCCACGTGGTGGCGGTCGGGTTCACCTTTGACCCGAAGACCCACATCGCGCGGGTGATCACCTCCGGTGGGTCACAGAAGGCGGTGAACGCAGAGCGCGCCGGTATCGCCGTGCTGAGCCAGGTCGACGGCGCGCGGTGGTTGTCGCTGGAGGGTCGGGCCAGCGTCAACACCCGAACCGCGGCGGTGCGTGACGCTGAGCTGCGCTATGCGCAGCGCTACCGGACCCCGCGGGAGAACCCGAAACGGGTAGTCATCGAGGTACAGGTCGAGCGAGTGCTGGGCTCATCGGACCTGCTGGACAGCGGCAGACGCTAGCCGCCTTCGGGCAGCGGCACCACGGTCAAGTCGTGCGGCCGGTGGTTCACCGGCTCCGCGCCGTAGGGGGTCACGACCACGATGTCCTCGATGCGGGCACCCCACCGCCCGGGAAAGTAGATGCCAGGTTCGACGCTGAACGCCATGCCCTGGCGCAGCGGCAGCCGGTTACCGGCGACGATGTACGGCTCTTCGTGCACCGATAGCCCGATGCCGTGCCCGGTGCGGTGCACGAAGGCATCTGCGAGCCCGGCCTGGGCCAGCACGCCGCGAGCGACGGCGTCCACCTGCTCTGCCGTGACGCCTGGCCGCACCGCCGCGACCGCGGCCTGCTGCGCACGCTGGAGGATCGAATATTGTTGTGCCACTTTAGGATCAGGCTCACCCAGGCTGTAGGTGCGGGTGGCGTCGGAGTGGTATCCCGGTCCGTAGGCGCCCCCGATGTCGACGACCACGATGTCGCCTGCCTGCAAAACGCGCTCCGAGCACTCGTGATGCGGATCCGCACCATGGGGCCCCGAGCCGACGATGACGAATGCCACGCTCGAATGCCCCTCCGCCACAATCGCGTCGGCGATGTCGGCGGCGACGTCGGCCTCGGTGCGGCCGGGCACGAGAAAGTCCGGCACCCGCGCATGCACGCGATCGATTGCCGCTCCGGCCTTGCGCAGCGCGTCAATCTCGCTGTGGTCCTTGATCATCCGCAGCTGCCGCAAGACAGGGGTCGCGAGCACCGGCGTGACGCCCAGCCGCGCGGCCAGCGGCAACAGATGCAGCGCCGGCATCGAGTCCGTGACCCCCGTCGCCACGGGCGCCTGCCCCAGCGCATCGACCACCAGTCTGTACGGGTCCTCGCCGTCGGTCCACTCGCGTATCGACAGTCTGAGTTCCGCGACCGCGGACTCCTTCAACGACGCAAGTTCCATCCGGGGCACCACGACCGTCGGAGCCCGGCCGACAGGCAGCACCAGGGCGGTGAGCCGCTCAAATGTCTGCGCCCGCGACCCGATGAGATACCGCAGGTCGTAGCCCGGGGTGATGATGAGTGCGGCCAGCCCCGCCGCCGCGGTGGCCGTACTGGCCTCGTGCAGCCGGCGAGCATAGACATCGCAGCTGAATCCTGCGCGGTCGTCAGGAGCACCAACAGACAGGGCCACGGCGTCAACGCTAACGCCCGAAGGCTGCTGGCAGGATGACGACATGCCTGCTCCCCTGTTGCTGCTCGACGGTGCGAGCATGTGGTTTCGTTCGTTCTACGGTGTACCGTCGTCGATCACCTCGCCCGACGGCAGGCCGGTCAACGCGCTGCGAGGGTTTCTCGACGCCGTGGCGGCGCTGATTGCCCGCGAACGCCCGCACCGGCTGGTGGTATGCGACGACTGGGACTGGCGCCCCCAGTGGCGCGTCGATTGCATCCCGTCCTATAAGGCGCACCGGGTCGCGGAACCGAACCCGGATGTCGAACCCGACGTCGAAGTGGTCCCCGACGAGCTGACCCCGCAGGTCGGCTGGATCCTCGACGTTCTCGACGCGTTCGGTATTCCGACCGCGGGCGCGACCGGCTTCGAGGCCGACGACGTGCTCGGCACCCTGGCGGCCCGCGAACGCCGGGATCCGGTGGTCGTCGTCAGCGGAGACCGCGACCTACTGCAGGTCGTCGCCGACGAACCGGTTCCGGTCAGGGTGCTGTATCTGGGCCGCGGGCTGTCCAACGCGACGAAGTTCGGCCCGGCCGAGGTCGCCGAACGCTACGGCGTGCCGGCGAACCGCGCGGGGCCGGCCTACGCCGAACTGGCCCTGCTGCGCGGCGACCCGTCCGACGGGCTGCCCGGCGTCGCGGGCATCGGTGAGAAGAGCGCGATGACGCTGCTGGCTCAATACGGCTCCCTGGAGCGCATCCTGGAGGCCGCCGACGATCCGAAATCCAAGCTGTCCAAGACGTTCCGCAAGAAGCTACTCGATGCACGCGAGTACGTAGATGCCGCGCTCCCGGTTGTTCGGGTCGCCACCGATGCCCCGGTTACGCTGTCGACCAAGACCGACGTGCTTCCGCTGGCCGCGGCAGATCCTCAGCGGGTGGCCACGCTGGCCGAGCAGCACGGCGTCAGCTCATCGATCGCCCGGCTGCAAAAGGCCCTGGACGGCCTGCCCGTGAGCTGACTACTTGGGCCGGCCGACCTCGTAGGTCCCGTTGTTGTCCATGAACGTCACGGTCACCGTCTTGTGTTGACCGTCCACGCTGACATCACAGGTGAAGGTTTTGTCCTTTTCCACGTCCGGGTTCTGACCGTTGTTGCATTTGATGTTGTCGGCCGATTTGACGCCGTATCCGTTGGTCTGGTCGGTCAGGATCTGCTGCACACCCTTCTGTGCCGCGTTCACGTCGAGTTTCGTCGTGACCAAGTACCCGGGTATCCAGAAAAGCAGGACGAGGACGACGCCGATGACGATCAAGAGGACAGCACCGCCGATGACGCCGAGAATCGCCACCGAACTTCTCGATTTCTTGGCCGCCCCGGCAGCCGGCCAAGAGGGAGCTTCGCCGTACTGGCCACCGGTTGGCGTGTACTGGCCGGGCTGACCGTATCCCTCGGTGGGTTGGTACTGCTGACCGTACTGCGGGGGCTGATCGTACTGCGGGGGCTGATCGTACTGCGGGGGCTGATACTGCCCCGGCTGGACCGGCTGCCCCGGCTGGAGCGGCTGCCCCGGCTGCCCGTATTGGGTGGGCTGCTGGCTGAACTCCTGACCCTGCGGGAACTGCGGCGGACCGGGATGCGGCGGAGGCTGCTGCGCGTATTGGGTCGGCGCATAGGCGGGCTCCTGCCACTCCACCTGGGCCGTCGGTTCCGAGGAGCCGGGCGGCTGCTGGGCAGGCTCCCCCGGTGACCCCGGTGACCCCGGTGACCATTGCTGATTGGGATCCGGACCCTGAGGTTCGCTCATCGTGCTTTCGCTCTCCTACTCATCGCAATCGACGTGCTCATCGCAATCGACGCCACCGTAGCGTTTCCCCACCCTACCCGCCATCAACTGCAACGACGCCGCGCCGAATGTCGTCGATTGCGCGTTTCGCTGAGTCGCGCACACTTTTGTCGGTCGCCGCCTTGCGGATTTGGTCGAGCAGGTCGACCACCTGACGGCACCAGCGCACGAAATCTCCCGCCGGCAGCGGTGTTCCGGTTCCGGCGACGTCGGAGGCCGCCAGCGCCGTGGCGAGGTCGCCGGTGGTGGCCCATCGGTACACCGCTGTCACGAACCCCTCGTCGGGTTCGCGGCTCGGGTTCAGGCGGTGGGTGTGCTCGTCGGCGCGCAGTGCCTCCGACAACCGCCGGGTCTCCGCGAGCGCCCGCCCTAGAGGCACGGTCGGAATCTCCGCCGCGCTTGGCGGCGCAGGTCCGTCGGTGCCGCGCGTCTCGTACACCACGGCCGACACCACCGCTGCCAGTTCGGCCGGGCGCAGGTCACTCCAAATCCCACCCCGCAGGCTCTCGGCCACCAAAAGGTCGCTCTCCGAATAGATCCGGGCCAACAGCTTGCCGTCGTCGGTGCCGTGCAACTCGCCGTCGGAACCCTCGTCGATGAATCGCCGCTCGGTGAGCAGCCCGACGATCCGGTCGAACGTGCGCGCCAGCGAGTTGGTGGCCGCCGCGACCTTGCGTCGCAGCTGCTCGATCTCCCCCTCGAGCCGCAGATATCGCTCGGCAAGGCGAACTTTGGCCTCTCGGTCGACGGCCCCGCTCGCCGGATGGTGTCGCAGCTCATCCCGCAGCGCCCGCACCTCGGGATCGACGTCCGGCTCCTTGCGGCGGCGACCGGCCGGGCCGGGAATCGTCAGCCCGGCCGCGGCCGAACGCAGCGCTGAGGCCACATCGCGGCGCACCCGCGGCTGGCGATGCTCGATACGCTTCGGCAGCGTCATCGAGCCGAGTGGTGCCGGCGCGTCGGAGTAGTCCGCTGACGAAATCCTGCCGGCCCAGCGGTTTTCGGTCAGCACGAGCGGGCGGGGATCGGCGGGGTCACGGTCGGCTTCGAGCACGACAGCTAACCCTCCCCGCCGGCCACGTGTGATCGAGATGATGTCCCCACGACGCAACGACGACAGCGCGTCGTTGGCGGCGTGACGCCGCTGCAGCCGCGACGACCGGGCCTGCGACCGCTCCCGTTCGGACAGCTTTGCGCGCAGTCGCGCGTAGTCGATCACCGGCTCGGCAACGTCGTCGAGATCGGCGACGAGTTCCGCCATGATCTGCTCGTTTCGGCTGATGGCACGAACCAGGCCCACCACCGACCGGTCCGCCTGGTACTGGGCGAACGAGCGCTCCAACAGCTGATGGGCCTGCTCGGGGCCCATCTGGTGGACCAGGTTGATCGTCATGTTGTAGGACGGCACGAACGAGCTGCGCAGCGGGAACGTCCTGGTGGAGGCGAGGCCGGCCACCTCCGCGGGGTTGACGTCGGGTTGCCACAGCACCACTGCGTGGCCCTCGATGTCGATGCCGCGCCGGCCGGCCCGGCCGGTCAGCTGGGTGTACTCGCCGGGGGTCAGCGCAAGGTGCTGTTCGCCGTTGAACTTCACCAGGCGCTCCAGCACCACGGTGCGGGCCGGCATGTTGATGCCGAGGGCCAGTGTTTCCGTGGCGAAGACCACTTTGATCAGCCCGGCGGTGAACAGCTCTTCGACAGTGTGGCGGAAAATGGGCAGCATTCCGGCGTGGTGTGCCGCGATGCCGCGCAGCAGTCCTTCGCGCCATTCGTGGTAGCCCAACACGACGAGGTCCTTGTCGGAAAGGTCCGCGGTGCGCCGGTCGATCACCGCCGCGACGCGGTTGCGCTCGGCGTCGTCGGCCAGCCGAAGCGACGACCGCAGGCACTGGCTCACCGCCGCATCGCAGCCCACCCGGGAGAACACGAACACGATCGTGGGCAGCAACGCGCTGTGGTCGAGCACCGAGATCACGTCGGGGCGCGGCGGCGTCCGGTACAGCCGCGGACGCGGAGCGCGGCCACGACCCCGCGGCTGCGCGTTGAGCAGCCTGTCGGCCTCCCGGCGGTTCGCGATGTGCCTCAGAAGCTCGGGGCTGACCAGGCTGCCGCGCCCGGCCTCGTCCGGCCCGCCGCCGCCGGAGTAGTCGAACAGATCGAAGAGCCGCTTTCCGACCATCATGTGCTGCCACAACGGCACCGGGCGGTGCTCGTCGACCACGACGGTGGTGTCCCCGCGCACGGTCTTGATCCACCCGCCGAACTCCTCGGCGTTGGAGACGGTTGCCGACAGGCTCACCAGGCGCACCTCTTCGGGCAGGTGCAATATCACCTCTTCCCACACCGCGCCGCGCATCCGATCGGCCAGGAAATGCACCTCGTCCATCACCACGTAGGAAAGCCCGTGCAGCGCTGAGGAATCCGCGTACAGCATGTTGCGCAGGACCTCGGTGGTCATCACCACCACTGGCGCGCCGGGATTGATCGACTGATCACCGGTGAGCAGCCCGATCTTGTCAGGGCCGTAGCGGCTTACCAGGTCGGCGTGCTTCTGATTGCTCAGTGCCTTGATCGGCGTCGTGTAGAAGCACTTTCGACCCGCTTCGAGCGCGAGATGAACCGCGAACTCACCCACCACCGTCTTGCCGGCGCCGGTGGGAGCACACACCAGAACCCCGTGGCCGCCTTCCAACGCCGAACACGCCGTCAGCTGGAACGGGTCGAGCGTGAACGGCAACAGCCCGGAGAATTTCGCCAACTCGCTCGTGGCGCTCACTGTCATGTCGCCCTACACGTCGTCGGATCGGGTCACCCGCGACGGCGAGGGCACCGTCGAAGGAGCCTCGATGGGCGAGGCCTCGTCGTCGGGGACTGCCCAGCCTTCGGCCGCTTCGCGCTTGGCCTTGCGCTTGTCGTGTACCCGCACGACCTGAATTGCAAGCTCCAGCAACACGGTCAGCGCCAGCCCCAGGGCGACCATCGAGAACGGGTCAGATCCCGGCGTCGCGAACGCCGCGAACACGAACATGCCGAAGATCAGCCCCCGCCGCCAGGACTTCAATCGGGCGTAGGTCAGCACACCGATGAGGTTGAGCATGATGATCAGCAGCGGGAACTCGAAGCTGACTCCGAACACCAGCAGCAGATTGATCAGAAAGCCGAAATACCGGTCGCCGGACAGCGCGGTCACCTGAACGTCGCTGCCCACGGTCAGCAGGAAGTGCAGCGCCTTGGACAGCACGATGTAGGCAAGCAGGGCACCGGCGACGAAAAGCGCCGCGGCGAAGCACACGAAAACCACCGCGAACCGGCGTTCGTTCTTGTAGAGCCCCGGCGTGACGAACGCCCAGAGCTCGTAAAGCCACACCGGGCAGGCCAGCACCACACCGGCGGTCATTCCCACCTTCAGCCGCAGCATGAACTGGTCGAACGGCGCCGTCGCGAGCAGGCGGCAGCCGCCGTCGGCGCTGATGCTGGCGCGCGCCGACGGCGGCAGCGAACAGTAGGGATGGCGCAGCCACTCGCCGAGGCTCTCCACGCCGAAGAGCCCGTGGCCGTACCAGATGAACCCGAAGATCGTCGTGACACCCACCGCCGCCAGCGAGATCAGCAAACGCATGCGCAGTTCACGTATGTGATCGACGAGCGACATCGTCCCGTCGGGATTGACTCGACCGCGACGACGACGAGGGTCGAGGCGGCGCAGGAAACCGGGGCTCTTCACGGGCGGTTGTCAGCGGCGCCGCGGTGCGCGGGTGGTGCCGACCAGGTGGGCCTCAGAACGTCCGGAAGTCGGTAGGTTTCTGTTCCGGAGCCGCCGTGTCGACCCGCTCGGACTGCACCGGGTTGGGTTTCGGCGGTTCCGGCTGGACCTGTGCTGTCTGCTCTTCGCGCCAGCGCTCATCGCCGTGCTGCAGCTCGCGCATCTCCGACTTGAAGATCCGCATCGATTTCCCGAGCGAGCGGGCGGCGTCGGGCAGCTTCTTTGAGCCGAACACAAGAATGATCACCGCGAGCAGCACCAGGATGTGCCAAAACTGTATGCCGTTAGCCCACATGGCTGACCTCCAGACGTCGCTTCGATGTTACCGCAGCGACTGCGCCTCATACGCCCGCAGAGCGGCCGCGGCGGCACTCTGCACGCGGGCCGCCAGCGACGCCGGCGCCAGCACCCGCACCGCCGCCCCGAACCCCAGCACCAGCCGCGCCATCCACTCCTCCGACGCGTACGTCATCTCCGCTTCGCACGACCCGTCGGACAATTCGCGGACCATCCGCATCGGGAAATAGTCGAACATCCATGTCACGCTCGGCGCGATGTACAGCGTCGCCGAAGGCAGCGACGGGTCCGCATCGAACAACGACGTGTCTGGCCCCGCCGCCACGGCAGGGGGCGGCGGCGCCGACGGCTCGTCGAGCACCTCGGCGGCATCGATACGGTCGAATCTGAACAGCCGCACCCCCTCGGCACCGCGGCACCACGCCTCCAGGTAGCTCTGATCGCCGACGAACAGGATCCGGATCGGGTCGACGATCCGTTGCGACGACGTGTCGTGTGACGCGGAGTAGTAGTCGATCGCCATCGCCCGCCGCCGTCGAACCGCGTCGCGGACGGCCGCCACCGCCGGGCTCTCCGCGGCCGCTGCCTCGGCGGACACCTGCGAGTCTCCCCCGGCGGCGGATTCGATCTTCGCGATCGCGCTGCGGGCGGCCTGGGGATCGACCATGCCGGGCACCTCCTGAAGCGCGCGTAGCGCGACTAGTACGGCCGTCGCCTCCGGCGAGGTGAGCCGAAGCGGCCGGTCCATCCCTGCGGAGAACGTCACCTCGATGCTGTCTTCGGAAAACGACAGGTCGATCAGGTCGCCCGGGCCGTAGCCCGGCAGCCCGCACATCCACAGCTGGTTGAGGTCGGTCATCAACTGTTTGGTGCTCACGCCAAGGGCGGCGGCGGCCTCCGGGGCGCTGATCCCCGGGTTGGCCTGGAAGTACGGCACCATGTTCAGCAGTCGCACCAGCCGCGTGGAGAGTTGGCTCATACCGGCACCTGGCCCGCCTGCGCGCGCAGTCGGGCGACTACTTCGTCGCGCAGCGATTCGGGTTCGAGCACGACGGCGTCGGCACCGTATCCGGCCACCTCTCGCGCCAGCCGGTCCAGCGAGCCGATGTCGATCGCCACCACGTCACCGACGCGCCCGCCTGATGTCATCCGCTCGATGACCGTGCCGCCGCGGCGCAGCGCGGTGGCACGGCCATCGGCCACCCACACCCGCGCCTCCACACCGGTCGGAGCCTCGCCGACAACGTTCGCCACGATGTCGCGCAGGTCGACGCCGTCGGGCTTGCGCACGGCACTCACCGGGCCGATCGGGGTCACCTCCGCGCCGATGCGCGATAACCGGAACGTGCGCACCGCGTCACGGTCGCGGTCCTTGCCGACCAGATACCAGCGGCCGCGGTGGGTGACCACACCCCACGGCTCTACGGTGCGAATGGTGTACGGCTCGACCCGCGAGTACCGGTGCTGAAATTGCACCGCCTGGCCAGAGTCGATGGCACTCAACAGGATCGGGAGCAGGTACTCCGAGCCACGGATGCCGGGCATAGCCGACGCCGACGCGATCGAGACCGGGGAAGTGGAGGAATCAATGGCTTCAATATCGACGCCCGCCGCGCGCAGCTTCAGCACCGCGCGCTGCGTCGCCGTGATGAGTTCCGGTGACTGCCACAGCTGCACCGCGACGGCGACCGCCGCAGCCTCGTCGGCGGTCAACGCAATGTCGGGAAGCGCATAGTCGTCGTGCTTGATGCGATAGCCCTCGGCGGAATCGAACCTCGAGACGGGACCGGTTTCCAGCGGGATGCCCAAGTCACGCAGTTCGTTCTTGTCGCGCTCGAACATTCGGGAAAATGCGTCATCGGTCGGGCAGTCGGCGTATCCCGCGACGACCCGGCGGATCCGTTCGGCAGGGATGTAGGTGCGGGTCGACAGCAAGGCGATGACGAGGTTCATCAACCGCTCGACCTTGGAGATCCCCACCCGCACCACAGTAGGGCTCACATGCTGGCGATCAGCCGCTTAACACGCTCGTCGACGGACCGGAACGGGTCCTTGCACAGCACCGTCCGCTGCGCCTGGTCATTGAGCTTCAGGTGCACCCAGTCGACGGTGAAGTCTCTTCCGGCCTCCTGTGCGGCGCTGATGAATTCGCCGCGCAGCTTGGCCCGGGTGGTCTGCGGGGGCGTATCGACGGCGTCCTCGATTTCCTCGTCGGTGGTGACCCGCGCGGCCAGGCCCTTTCGCTGCAGCAGATCGAAGACACCGCGGCCGCGTTTGATGTCGTGGTAGGCCAGATCAAGCTGGGCGATCTTGGGATCGGACAGCTCCAAGTTGTTGCGGTCCTGGTAACGCTGGAACAGCTTGCGCTTGATCACCCAGTCGATCTCGGTGTCCACTTTCGCGAAGTCCTGGCTCTCCACCGCGTCGAGCTGGCGGCCCCACAGGTCGACGATCTGCTCGATCTGCGGGTTGGGTTCGCGGGTCTGCAAGTGGTCGACGGCACGGGCGTGGTACTCCCGCTGGATGTCCAAGGCGCTGGCCTGGCGCCCACCCGCCAGCCGCACGGGCCGTCGGCCGGTGAGGTCGTGACTCACCTCACGGATCGCCCGGATGGGGTTGTCCAGCGAAAAATCGCGAAACGCCACCCCGGATTCGACCATCTCGAGGACCAGCGCCGCGGTCCCGACCTTGAGCATCGTGGTGGTCTCGCACATGTTCGAGTCGCCGACGATGACGTGCAGCCTGCGGTATTTCTCGGCGTCGGCGTGCGGCTCGTCGCGGGTATTGATAATGGGACGTGATCGGGTCGTCGCGCTAGAGACGCCTTCCCAGATGTGTTCGGCGCGCTGGCTCAGGCAGAACGTCGCCGCCTTGGGCGTCTGCAGCACCTTGCCCGCCCCGCAGATCAGCTGCCGGGTGACCAGGAACGGCAGCAGCACGTCGGAGATCCGGGAGAACTCCCCGGCCCGCACGATCAGGTAGTTCTCGTGGCAGCCGTAGGAGTTGCCTGCCGAGTCGGTGTTGTTCTTGAACAGGTAGATGTCGCCGCCGATCCCCTCGTCGGCGAGCCGCTGCTCGGCGTCGACCAGCAGGTCTTCGAGCACCCGTTCGCCCGCCCGGTCGTGGGTGACCAGCTGCACGAGGCTGTCGCACTCGGCCGTGGCGTACTCCGGGTGGCTGCCAACATCCAGGTAAAGCCGCGCGCCGTTGCGCAGGAAGACGTTGGAACTTCGCCCCCACGACACCACTCGGCGGAACAGGTAGCGGGCGACTTCGTCCGGGCTCAGCCGACGGTGGCCGTGAAACGTGCAGGTGACACCGAATTCGGTCTCGATTCCCATAATCCGACGCTGCACCCAATTGAGCGTACTGGTTATATCGGCAAGCCGACGTGCGGACATGGGGATGAGACAACGATTCCGCCTCCGCGCGCCGGCCCGCGACCCCTCAGTGACCCAGGCCACATCGGGTCACATTCGCGGCCTCGAGCCCTGCACGCGTGATTGCTACTTGGAATCCGGCTCGGGCAGAAGCGTTTCCAGGGCCGACCCGGTGATCCGCCGAAACGCCCGACGCGGCCGCTTCTGGTCCAGGATCGCGACCTCCAGGGTCGACACCCCGAGCGTGCGCGGCTCCCCGGAACCCGACCCGTTACCGCTCGTACCGGCATGCAGTGCCTTGACCGCGAGCTTCACCGCATCCGGCAGGCTGGCGTTCTCTTTGTAGGACTCTTTCATCACCGCAATGATCGGGTCGGTTGTCCCGCCCATCACCACATAGTGCGGTTCGTCGTTGATCGAGCCGTCGTAGGTGATCCGGTACAGCTCAGGCGGTTTCGTCTCGCCGAAGTGGGCGACCTCGGCCACGCACAGCTCGACCTCGTAGGGCTTGGCCTGCTCGGTGAAGATCGTGCCCAGCGTCTGGGCGTACACGTTGGCCAGCTGGCGTCCCGTCACGTCGCGGCGGTCGTACGCATAGCCCCGCGTGTCGGCGAACTGGATGCCGCCTCGGCGAAGGTTGTCGAACTCGTTGAACCTGCCGACGGCGGCGAAACCTACCCGGTCGTACAGCTCGCTGATCTTCTGCAACGATCGCGACGGGTTCTCGGCTACGAACAGCACGCCGGCCGTGTACGCCTGCGCGATCACGCTACGGCCCCGGGCGATGCCCTTGCGCGCGAGCTCGGAACGCTCGCGCATCGCCTGCTCGGGCGAGATGAAATACGGAAAGCTCACGGGCCGCCCCGGGCGTCGGTGGGATCAGTGAAATCGGACCGCGAAGCCCTGGTCCGGGAACGGTCGTCGATGATTTCCCGGGCCAGCTCGGCGATCCGTGCCTCGGGCACCTCGATGGCGCCGTCGGCGCCGATCGTCACCGCGGTCGGGTAGATGCCGCGGACCAGGTCTGGACCGCCGGTGGCCGAGTCGTCGTCGGCGGCGTCGTAGAGGCTTTCCACCGCCACCCGCAGCGCGGAATCCCCGTCGACCACGCTCGAATACAGCTTCTTGATCGCCGACCTCGCGAACATCGACCCCGACCCCACCGACTGGTAGCCCTCTTCTTCGATGTTCCAGCCGCCGGCCGCGTCGAATGACACGATCCGCCCGGCACCCTCCGGGTTGGGGTCGTCGATGTCGTAGCCGACCAGCAGCGGAAGCGCCACCAGGCCCTGCATCGCGGCTCCGAGGTTGCCGCGCACCATGATCGCGAGCCGGTTCACCTTGCCCGCGAACGTGAGCGGCACGCCTTCGAGCTTTTCGTAGTGTTCGAGTTCGACGGCATACAGCCGGGCGAATTCGACCGCGATCGCGGCGGTGCCCGCGATGCCGGTCGCGGTGTAGTCGTCGGTGATGTACACCTTTCTCACGTCCCGGCTGGCGATCATGTTGCCCTGGACGGCCCGGCGGTCGCCGGCGATCATCACCCCGCCGGGAAAATTCAACGCGACGATTGTTGTGCCGTGCGCCAACTGGGCGCCGGCCGGGCCAGAGCCGGCGCCGCCGCCCGCGCCGACCGGCAGAAGCTGTGGCGCCCGCAACCGCAGATGTTCAGAGAAGGACGACAGGTCCAGGGGTACGGATGAGACTCCGGAAATGGAATTAGGGGTGGCCGACGGTTCGCTATGCGGCCAGGTCACTGTCCGCCCTTCTGGACGTACGCGCGGACGAAGTCCTCGGCGTTTTCTTCAAGCACGTCGTCGATCTCGTCCAACAGGTCGTCTGTTTCCTCGGTCAGCTTTTCGCGGCGCTCCTGACCGGCCGCTGCGCTACCGGTGAGGTCGTCGTCATCGCCGCCACCACCGCCGCGCTTGGTCTGCTCTTGAGCCATCGCCGCCTCCTGCTTCACCTCAATCGGCGGCCTGCGGCCGCCGGTCCTTCCACCCTACCGGTCAGCGCGCGAATTTCCGGGCATGTCATGTGGTGGTGAGCTGATCCACAAGTTCGGCGGCGGTCGCGGCCGACTCCAGTAACGCACCCACGTGGGCCTTGCTGCCCCGCAGCGGCTCCAGCGTCGGGATGCGCACCAACGAGTCGCCACCGAGGTCGAATATCACCGAGTCCCAGCTCGCGGCCGCGATGTCGGCGCCGAACCGCCGCAAACACTCCCCGCGGAAGTATGCGCGCGTGTCGGTGGGCGGATTGTCCACCGCGTCCAACACCTGCTGCTCGGTGATCAGGCGCTTCATCGACCCCCGGGCCACCAGCCGGTTGTACAGGCCTTTGTCCAGCCGCACGTCCGAATACTGCAGGTCAACCAGGTGCAGCCGGGGTGCCGACCAGCTCAGGTTCTCCCGATGCCGAAACCCGTCGAGCAACCTGAGTTTGGCCGGCCAGTCAAGCAGGTCGGCGCACTCCATCGGGTCGCGCTCCAGCAAATCGAGCACATTTGCCCAGGTCTGGACGATGTCGGCCGCCCGCGGGTCGCGGTCACGGCTGTCCACCAGCTTGGCCACCCGGTCCAGGTAGATGCGCTGCAGCGCCAGACCGGTCAGCTCACGGCCGTCGGCCAGCGCGACCGTGGCGCGCAGCGATGGATCGCGGCTGATGATATGCACCGCGTGCACGGGCCGCGCCAGCGCCAGGTCAGATAGGTCGATGCCCTCCTCGATCAGGTCGAGTACCAGCGCGGTGCTGCCGAGCTTGAGGTATGTCGACGTCTCGGCGAGGTTGGCGTCGCCGATGATGACGTGCAACCGACGGTACTTGTCGGCGTCGGCGTGCGGCTCGTCGCGAGTGTTGATGATGCCCCGCTTGAGCGTGGTCTCCAGCCCGACCTCGACCTCGATGTAGTCGGCGCGCTGCGTCAGTTGAAAGCCGGGCTCGTCGCCGGCCGGTCCGATGCCGACCCTGCCGGAGCCTACGACCACCTGGCGCGATACCAGAAACGGTGTGAGCCCGGCGATTACGGCCGAGAACGGCGTTTGCCGCGACATCAGGTAGTTCTCGTGCGACCCGTAGGAGGCGCCCTTGCCGTCGACGTTGTTCTTGTAGAGCTGCAGCTTGGCGGCGCCCGGCACGCTGGCGACATGGCGCGCGGCGGCCTCCATCACGCGTTCGCCCGCCTTGTCCCAGACGACCGCATCCAGCGGGTCGGTGCACTCCGGCGCGGAGTACTCCGGGTGCGCGTGATCGACGTACAGCCGGGCGCCGTTGGTCAGGATCATGTTCGCCGCGCCGACCTCGTCGGCGTCGACGATCGGCGGCGGCCCCGCGGACCTCGAAAGGTCGAAACCGCGGGCGTCGCGCAGCGGTGATTCGACTTCATAGTCCCAGCGGGTCCGCTTGGCGCGCTGCAGCCCCGCGGCGGCCGCATACGCCAGCACCGCCTGCGTGGACGTCAGAATCGGATTGGCGGTTGGGTCGGACGGCGAT
>Ga0153922_1000107_pt1 | contig 33304 bp, 36 predicted proteins | sample TSNJ006MetaG_FD_104723 | JGI IMG/M metagenome (GOLD analysis project Ga0153922, IMG submission 104723) | Attine ant fungus gardens microbial communities from New Jersey, USA - TSNJ006 MetaG | ecosystem: Host-associated > Fungi > Mycelium > Unclassified | place: USA: New Jersey, Brendon T. Byrne... | reverse complement strand
CGGTGGCCTCGGTGGCCTCGGCGACCTCGGCAGCCTCGCGAATCTCGGCGGCCTCGGGAATCTCGGAGGCGGCAACTTGCCGGGTCTCATGGGTATGTTCGGGGGCTGACACCAGTCCACCGACGACCCCTTAACCCGCGCCGAGCGGACACGACCGCTGTCGGTCACCGGATAGTCGACCGTTGGACATTGCCTTGTAACCTGGCGACGTTAGGCAGCAGCGGTGACCGCAGTGAAGAGACACCGCGTCTGCCTGCGCGCGGCGACCGTGCTCGTCGGAGTTGCCCTGCTCGCCGCGTGTAGTCACGGCTCGGCACCCCGCAGCAGCCCCCCGTCTGCCGTGCCCGCCACGGCGCTCGACGGCTTGTTGCTGGACGCGAATGCCGTTGGCGATGTGATGGGCACCCCCGGCATGGTGGCCGGTCCGCCGTTCGCGACTCTCGGGGAAAACAGCAACCTGCTGCCCAACAAGAACTGCTTGGGCATCTGGGTGATCGGCGAGAAGGCCATCTATGGGGACAGCAACCTGACCGGCTTTCGCGGCCAGGATCTGCAACATCCCGCCACCGGCGCCTGGGATGTCAAGGTCGTGCAGGGGGCGGCGTCCTACCCGAGCGCCGACGCTTCCCGCGCGTTTTTCAACGCGTCAGCCGACAGGTGGTCGAAGTGCACCAACCACCACGTCAACATGACGGTGAACGGCCAACAGCTGCCAAAATTGTGGTTTGGCAACCTCACCAAGACCGACACCGAATTGGCGATCCCGGTCACCGAGGGCGAGGGCGATACCCAAAGATCGTGCCAGCGCGTACTTTCCCTGGCCGGCAACGTCATCATCGACGTGGCCGCGTGCAACCGCAACGCCACCGACCAAGCCGAGACCATCGCGTCGAAGATCAAGGAACGCCTCCCTCACTGAGCGGCGCGCTCAGAACACGGCGGTCATACTCGCCAGCTTCGGCTCGATGCCCGCCCCCGGCGTCAACCGGCGCATCCTGCGAAAGACCCACGGCGCGGCGAACGTTGCGGCCCAGTACAAATCGGCGCGAAGGCTTCTGGGGCTGAGGACTTCGGCGTCGGCGGGACACGTCAGCCTGTGCGGAACGCCGAGCTTGTCGAGGACCCGCGCGGCGATCTGGGTATGACCGAGAGGCGACAGATGAATGCGATCGCCGTCCCACAAACGTGGGTCGCGAAACTCCGAAAGCCGCCAGAAGTCGACCAAATCCAGGTCGAGCTCGTCGACGATGGCACGCAGGAGCTCGTTGTAAATCGCCGCCCGCCCACGCAGCCGGCGAAACACCGGCACCGCTCCGATGTCCGCCGCGGTGAACGTCAACACCCGGGCCCCGGCCCGTTGCAGGCGACCCAGCGCGGCGGCGTATCGAGCCATCATCGCGTCGATGTCCGTGCGGATCTTCAGCAGGTCGTTCAGCCCCGCGTAGACCGTCACCAAGTCCGGTTCCAGGCCGATCGCCGCCTCGACCTGGTCCTGGAGAATGTCCTCCATCGTGCGCCCCCGCACGGCGAGGTTCGCGTAGCGGAAGTCCTGACGGTGATACGCCAGCTGGCCGGCAACCAGGTCGGCCCATCCCCTGAGGCCGTTGGCACTACCGGGATGTGGGTCCCCGATTCCCTCGGTGAACGAGTCCCCCAACGCTACGTACCTGCCGATCGCGGCCATGAGTCGTTCCTCGGTCGATGCTCGGTTGACGCAAAGTCTGCTACTAGCGTAGGAGGTCGCTGACGATCCGGCCCGCAATGGGTGCTTCGCGTCTTATCGGGAAACGTCGACTCAGTCGCCCTGGTCCTCGGGGGCCCGCTTGCCGGGCTTGCCTGGCTTGTGCCCAGGTGGCTGCTTCGGGGGCGGCTCCGTGGGGGAATCGGGAGTCGACATGGTGGTCGCGCTGGTCGGGCTGGTCGGGCTGGTCGTGGGAGTCACCGGTGTGCTGGTGGTGACGGGCCGCGGCGGTCCCTGCTGCGATGAATCGAACACGATCAGAATGAGGGCCAGGAACAGGGCGGCGAACACCGCGCCGAGTGCCAGCAACTTGCCCCATCGGCCGCGACGATGCACCTCCGCCCACGGTGCGACCGAGATGGGCGGGGGCAGCGGCGGTGCGTCGAGCACGCGCGTGCCGGGGCCAACCTGCGGGGCCGGCGGGTGGCCCGCAAGAGCGGCTCGCATTGCCGCCGCGCTTTGGAACCTCACCGCCGGATCGCGGGCCATGGCCTGTGCCACAACGGCGGCCAGGGCAGGATCGACGTCGGGGCGCAGGGCGGCTATCGGTGGCAGCTGGTCATGCACGATCGCGTGAGCCAACGCCGCGATGTTCTCCTGCGGGAATGCCCGTCGCCCGGTCAGCGCCTCATATCCGACGACGCCGAGCGCATACACGTCGTCGGCGGCGGTCGCGGGCCTGCCCAGCACCCGATCCGGACTCAGATACGCCATCGTGCCGAAGATCTGCCCGGTCGCCGTGAAATTGTACGAAGTCTTGGCGATCCCGAAGTCGCTGACCTTCGCCTCACCTGACGACGTGAACAGGATGTTGGCAGGTTTGATGTCGCGATGAAGGATGCCCGCTCGATGCGCGGAGACCAATGCCGCAAGCGCGTCATCGAGGATGGACCGCACCAGCGGCTGCGACAGGGGACCCAGAGCAATCTTGTCGTGCAGCGACTCGCCGCCGAGCCGTTCCATCACGATGAACGGCGTCCCGTTGTGCTCGCCGCTGTCGTGCACCGCAACGATGTGCGCGCTGTCCAGCGCTGCCGCGGCGCGCGCTTCGGCTTCGAAGCGGCGGCGAAGGTCGGGTTGGGTGTCAATTCCCGGATGCAGGATCTTGATCGCGACCGGCCGGTCCAACCGGGTGTCCCAGCCGTCGCGGACCTCGGCCATACCGCCACGACCCAGCACGCCCCGAAGCTCGTAACGGCCGCCGAGCAGCTCGGGGGCCTTCACCCTCCCAACGGTAGCCGCTATCCGTCCGAGTTAAACGAGGCTTCAGCCCGCGATCGGGCAGTAGTGGGTTGGCTTGTGCCGCTCGTCCACCGGGGGCAGGTTGCGAGCCGGTGTGTGCACCAGCGGGGCGTCCGCCGGGCTGCGGCCCGTGGCGCGATCCCAGCCGGACCGGGCCCGCGGGTGCATGCGCGCCCGGCGCGGCAGCAGCGAGAAGGCCACGCGGACGGCGTCGCCGAAGCACCGGTGCAGCCATTCATCGCGGGCCGACCACGTGTATCCCATCAGTTGGCGCACGGGCGGGTCGTAGAGTCCGACCGTCAGCCACACGAAGAACGGACCCAGCAGCTTGCGCTGGGCAGCCCATAGACTGTCTGGAATCCATTGCGCGAAAGGTGGTTTCGGCAACTCGCTGAGATCGAGCACCGCGCGGGCGGCGAAGTTGTTCTCGAGCACCTCCCGGCACATGTAGTCCCAATACTCCTGGAACTCTTCCCACGTCTTTGGCACCGGCCGCATGCTCATTCCGTACATCCGGTACCACTGGATGTGCTCATCAAAGAGCTGGCGCTTCTCAGCCTCGGAGATCCCGCCGCAAAACCGTTCGGCCACAATGATTGTGCCGACGAAGAACGTGGCATGTGCCCAGTAGAAGACGTCGGGATTCAGCGCGTGGTACCGCCGGCCCTGGCCGTCGACGCCCTTGATGTCGGTGTGGTAGTCGCGGACCTCGCCACCCGTGGTCGGCGCCCGGTTGCCGTCGAAGACCACGCCGCCGATCGGATACAACGATCGCAGCAGCCGCGGCCAGCGCTCGCGAAAAAACGTCGAGTGCTCTTCGACCGCCGCGCCCAATTGCGGATGCATGTTCTGCATCGACCCGGCCCATGGACCCTGCAGCATTCCGCGCCAGTCGCCGAAGTACTTCCAGGTCAGTGAATCGGGACCAAGCGGCTCGGGCGGCGCCGCATAGCCTCCCGGGGCCACCGGGCAGCCGCTGGCGACCATGCCTTGGCTGGTCAGCGCGCGAGCCTCGGACGTATGTTGAGTCACTGGTGACGATCCCATCGGCGCCAAAGTCAGAACTGACTACGAGCGTTGTCAATATGCAAGTGTAGGAGAGACGTGTCGACCGGGTCAACAGCGCCGACGACCGCGGGAGCGAAGAGCAGGAGCGGTCGCTGGTCGGGAGTTCCGATCGAAGACCGCCAGGCGCTGCGTCGCGATGAACTGGTGGCCGCGGGCGTCGCTCTGCTGGGCGGCGAGGGTGGCCCCGCGCTGACCGTGCGTGCGGTGTGCCGCGAAGCGGGCTTCACCGAGCGCTACTTCTACGAAAGCTTTTCGGACAGAGACGAATTCGTGCGGGCCGTGTATGACGATGTGTGCACCCGCGCGATGGCGGCCTTGTTGTCGGCAACCACCCCGCGCGAGGCGGTCGAGCAGTTCGTCGCGCTGATGGTCGATGACCCCGTGCGCGGACGGGTGCTGCTGTTGGCGCCGGAGGTAGAGCCCGTTTTGACCCGCTCGGGGGCGGACTGGATGCCGAATTTCATCGACTTGCTGCAGCGCAAACTCACCGCGATCAGCGATCCCTCGTTGCAGAAGATGGTGGCCACCGGGCTGATCGGGGCACTCACCGCGCTGTTCACCGCCTACCTGGGCGGACGGTTGACCGCAACCCGCGAGGAGTTCATCGACTATTGCGTGGCGATGCTGATCAGCCGTGCGTCAGCGACTTAGTGCGGGTTGCTCGCCGTCACACTTTGCTCGGACTGAGACTGCTGCGCCTGCTCGGCCAGTTGCACCGCTTGATTCGGTGCGGGCGCTGCCGCGGCGGCCTGCTGCTGCTGTTGTTGCTGTTGCGCAGCGTTGTAGGCCTCCGAGCCGAGCGGGGACTGCCGGGAATAGCCCGGCTGGTTCGCCGAGGCCACGTTCGCGTAGCAGTTGAGGTAAACGTAGACGGTCTTGGAGGCCGCGGCGCCGGTGCCGTCGGCGAAGTTGGCCGGTTGGATGCGATCGATGACGCAGTTGTCATCGTTAGTTAGGTCCCCGACGCGGGTGACCACCTTTGGGTTGAGGCCCGCTTTGGCAAGCACGGCCTTTGCCTGGCCGTAGTATTTGCCCGTGACCTCGCCCAACGGGTCGTCCGCCCGTGCCACGCCTTGGCCGACGAACGCCATCGCAACGCCGGCGGCGCCGACCGCGCCTGCACCGATAACAATGAGCTTCCTCACGCCTGGCGACCTCCGTCTACGGCTCCAGCGAGCGGATATGGGTGTTCAACAGGGCGAATAGCCACTTTACCGATAGTATCGCGCAACTGTCACCCAAGACCACGTTCCGCGTGCCAACTTGAATGTGACCGCCCGACACAGATATATTGAGTGCAACCATCAGGTACAGATAACCGGGAGGGACTATGTCTGAAGGCCTCACGGATTTGCATCTTTTGCACGAGCTCGAACCCGTGGTCGAGAAAAACCTCAACCGCCACCTGACCATGGCCAAGGATTGGAACCCGCACGATTACATCCCGTGGTCGGACGGCAAGAACTATTACGCGCTCGGCGGCCAGGACTGGGATCCGGATGAATCGAGGCTGTCGGACGTCGCTCAGGTCGCGATGGTGCAGAACCTGTTGACCGAGGACAACCTCCCCTCGTACCACCGAGAAATCGCAATGAACTTCCGCATGGACGGCGCATGGGGCAGTTGGGTGAACCGCTGGACCGCCGAGGAGAACCGGCACGGCATCGCGCTACGCGACTACCTGGTCGTCACGCGCGCAATCGACCCGGTCGAACTGGAGAAGCTCCGCATTGAACAGGTCACCCGCGGTTTCAGCCCCGGTCAGAACCAGCAGGGTGACCTGTTCGCCGACAACCTCTTCGATTCGGTCATCTACGTCACGTTCCAGGAGCTGGCCACCCGTGTTTCGCACCGCAACACCGGCAAGGCCTGCAACGAGACGATCGCCGACCAACTGCTGGCCAGGGTGTCCGCCGACGAGAATCTGCACATGATCTTCTATCGCGACGTATCGGAGGCGGGGCTCGATATTGCGCCGAATCAGGCGATGAAGTCGCTTCACCGCGTGCTGCGCAACTTCAAGATGCCGGGCTTCACCGTTCCCGAGTTCCGGCGCAAGGCCGTCATCATCGCCGTCGGCGGCATCTATGACCCCCGCATCCACCTCGACGATGTCGTGATGCCGGTGCTGAAGAAGTGGCGGATCTTCGAGCGTGACGACTTCACCGGCGAAGCGGCCGCCATGCGCGACGACCTCGCGCTTCTTGTCGAGGAGCTTGAGCAGGCGTGCGACAAGTTCGAGGAGTCCAAGCGCCGGCGCCTCGAGCGGGAAGCCCGTAAGGCCGAGCGGCTCACCGCCAAGCGGGTACTGGCCTCAGCAAGGACGTAATGCTTTCCGGAGTCGCTCCGGCCAGGCGACTACGCATCGGGCCCATCGTGCTGCGCAGCCCCGTGGTGCTTGCCCCGATGGCCGGCGTGACCAACGTCGCCTTCCGCACGCTGTGCCGAGAGCTCGAGGCCGCCCGCGCCGGCACCGTCAGCGGACTCTACGTCTGCGAAATGGTGACGGCCCGCGCGCTGGTCGAGCGGCACCCCTCGACGCTGCACATGGTCACCTTCGCCCCCGACGAAGAGCCACGGTCGCTGCAGCTGTACAGCGTGGATCCCGACACGACCTACGGCGCGGCGCGGATGATCGCCGACGAAGGCCTCGCCGACCACATCGACATGAACTTCGGCTGTCCCGTACCCAAGGTCACCCGACGCGGTGGCGGGGCCGCGCTTCCGTTCAAACGCAGGCTGTTCGGCCGGATCGTCGCCGCCGCAGTACGGGCCACCGAGGGCACAGGAATCCCGGTGACGGTTAAGTTCCGGATCGGCATCGACGACGCACACCACACCCACATGGAGGCCGGGCGGATCGCCGAGCAGGAAGGGGCCGCTGCGGTGGCCCTGCACGCACGGACCGCCGCCCAACGGTATTCCGGCATCGCCGACTGGGGCCAGATCGCCGCGCTCAAGCAGCATGTTCGCTCGATACCGGTGCTCGGAAACGGTGACATCTTCGACGCCGATGACGCGGTCGCGATGATGGCCACCACCGGCTGCGACGGCGTGGTGATCGGCCGCGGCTGTTTGGGCCGACCGTGGCTGTTCGCGGAGCTTTCAGCCGCGTTGACCGGCGCGCCGCCCGTCGAGCCGCCCACCTTGGGTGAGGTCGCGCAGATCATCCGCCGGCACGGCGGGCTGCTGGCCGCCCATTTCGGCGAGGACAAAGGGATGCGCGATATCCGCAAGCACATCGCCTGGTACCTGCACGGATTCCCCGCGGGAGCCGATCTGCGGAGGGCGTTGGCGCTGGTCAAGACGCGCGACGAACTGGGTTCTCTGTTGGACCGGTTGGATGCCGACATTCCGTTCCCGCCGGCCGCGACGGGCCCACGGGGCCGCCAGGGCTCCGGGGCATCGGTGGCGCTGCCGGACGGCTGGTTGTCAGATCCCGACGAATGCGCGGTGCCCGCCGGTGCGGACGTGATGCATTCCGGCGGCTGAACCCGCCAACTCGGTATCCACGACGTCTCCTCGGGTGGCGAATGCGCGATTTTGCTGCTAAAAGACACACGTGCCATGCTGCACGGCCGCGGATCGACTGTGCCCACCTCCGACTCGGAGGCCGGTAGGACATGAGGGACGGCGACAACGGGTTGCGGCGTTCGCCGATACCGCATTTCACCACGGCCCTCTGCCCCGGGGCGGAGGCGCGCATGCGCGCCGAGACCACAAGCGCCCGCGGCGAGATCAACGGTGCCACAACGACTTTGCCGCCCGCTGGGCGGGAGGTTAGGGCGCGCAAACGCCATCGCCTGGCGATCTTCGCCGGCCGCGCCCGCGGCGAGCGCGGCCACAGAGCTGCAGCGGCACGGGTTCAGAGTGCTTGCGCCAGACGACTATCCGAGCTCGCTCCCGTGGACCACGGTGTTCTTCTCGTCGGGTAACGAGCAGTCCGCGGCGACCGTCCCGTCCGCGTTGCCCAATCCGCAGATCCAGCGGGTGACGGGAATGGGCGACGTCGTTCAGGTCGTTCTGGGACCGGACTTTAACGCCGTCACGACGCCGCCGCCGACTGGCTCGTCGGTACAGGTGCACCTGACCGACAACGGGGCCAGCGACCCGACGCCTCTGCCGCAGGATCTCGGCGTTACCAACGCCGCCGACGTCAGCTGTCAATAGATCGGGCGTTCACCGCGAGTTCACTCGCGGCTCGTGACCGTGATTGGTGTCAGAACGTACGCTGGAAAGATGCGGACCGCCTACCACGACCAGCTCGACGCCCTGACCGCGCAGCTCGGCGAGATGTGCGGCATGGCGGGGATCGCGATGGAGCGCGCGACTCAGGCGCTCCTGCAGGCCGATCTGGTGCTTGCCGAACAGGTCATCACCGATCACGAGCAAATCAGCGCGCTCAGCGCGCAGGCCGAGGAGACCGCGTTCGTATTGCTGGCATTGCAGTCCCCGGTGGCCGGCGACCTGCGAGCCGTCGTCGGCTCGATCCAAATCGTCGCCGACGTCGACCGGATGGGCGCGCTGGCTCTTCATGTCGCCAAGATCGCCCGCCGTCGGCATCCCCAGCACGCGCTGCCCGAGGAAGTCAACGGCTACTTCGCCGAGATGGGCAGGGTCGCAGTCGAACTGGGCAATGCCGTGCAGGAGGTCGTGATTTCACGTGATCCGGAGAAAGCGGCACGGCTGCGCGAAGAAGACGATGCGATGGACGATCTGCACCGTCACCTGTTCACGGTGATTATGGACCGCGACTGGAAGCACGGTGTGTCAGCGGCGGTGGACGTGACGCTGCTCGGCCGCTTCTACGAACGGTTCGCCGACCACGCGGTCGAGATCGGCCGCCGGGTCATCTTCCAGGCCACCGGCAAGTTGCCGGAGGACGACGGCCTACATTCGGTGAGCTGACCGCGGCTTGATTACCCGAACCGTCCGGAGATGTAGTCTTCGGTGGCTTTCTGCGACGGGTTGGAGAACATCTTCTCCGTATCGTCGATCTCGATCAGTCGACCTGGTTTACCGGTGGCCTCGAGGTTGAAAAACGCGGTCTGGTCGCTGACGCGGGCGGCCTGCTGCATGTTGTGAGTGACGATCACGATGGTGAAATCGAGTTTCAATTCGGCGATCAGGTCCTCGATCGCAAGGGTGGAGATCGGGTCGAGAGCCGAACACGGCTCGTCCATCAACAGCACGTCGGGTTGTACGGCGATCGCGCGGGCGATGCAGAGACGCTGCTGCTGGCCGCCGGAAAGCCCACCACCCGGCTTGTCGAGGCGGTCCTTGACCTCGTTCCACAGGTTGGCGCCCTTGAGAGATCGCTCGGCGACCTCGCCGAGTTGCTTGCCACCGTGCACGCCCTGCAGCCGCAGTCCCGCGGTGACGTTGTCCTTGATCGACATGGTCGGAAAAGGGTTGGGCCGCTGGAACACCATGCCGATGGTGCGGCGAACGCTGACGGGATCCACTCCGGCGCCGTAGATGTCATCGCCGTCGAGCATCACCGAGCCAACGACCCGTGCGCCCGGAATGACCTCATGCATGCGGTTCAACGAGCGAAGCACGGTGGACTTCCCACACCCCGATGGCCCGATGAACGCGGTGACGCTGCGCGGGGGCACCGAGAGTGCGACGTCGGCAACCGCATGGAAACTTCCGTAGTAGATGTTGACATCTTTGAGATCAAGGCGTTTGGCCATCGTTGTTCCTGTCGTCGTTACCGTCGTGCCGTCAATAACCGGGTGGCCACAGCGGCGAGCAGGTTGAGGATCGCCACCAGAATGATCAGCGTCAGGGCAGCACCCCAGATGCGCAGGAAGCCGGCGTGCTGGGGATTCGTCAGCTCGGTGTAGATCAACAGCGGTAGCGATGCCATGTTCCCGCTGAAAAGGTCGGTGTTGATCGCTCTGCTGTAGCCGACGAGCACCAGCACCGGAGCGGTTTCCCCGATCACCCGCGCGACCGAGAGCAAAATCCCGGATATGATGCCGGGCAGCGCCGTCGGCACGACGATGCGCACAATGGTCTTCCACTTCGGAATCCCCAAGGCGTAGCTGGCTTCTCGCAACTCATTGGGAACAAGCTTGAGCATCTCCTCGGTCGAGCGCACCACAACCGGGAGCATCAGCAACACTAGAGCCAGGGACACCGCGAACGCGCTTTGCGGGAAACGCAGGGTTGCGATCCAGAGGCTGAAGATGAACAGCGCAGCGACGATCGAAGGCACCCCGGCGAGCACGTCGACCATGAAAGTCGTGGCCCGTGCGAGCAGTCCGGCGCCGTATTCAACGAGATAGATCGCGGCCATCAGGCCAAGTGGCACGGCCAGGACCGCCGCCACCCCCGCCTGGACCAGGGTGCCGTATATCGCGTGGTACACGCCACCGGCGAACTGCTCGGGCAGCACACCCTGCAGCGAGTGCGACCACCAGGTGTTCCTCGTCACCGCGTACCAGCCCCGCGAGATGACCACCCACAGCACCCACACCAGCGGGACCAGCGCAATGGCGAACGCCAGGACGAACAAAACCGACGCGATGTTGTTCTTGATCCGCCTCGAGACGCTGATGGGGTGGAAGGTGGGTCCTTTGACCGGCTGGTCCAGTGTGGAAGCAGTCATCCGTTGACCCTTCCACCCGCGATCCACCGAGCCGCAGCGTTGACGACGAATGTCAATACAAACAACACGAACCCGGCGGCGATGTAGGCGCCCGTCGGCAGCGGGGCGCTGAACTCCGCTGCGGCGGAGGCGATCTTGGACGCGAACGTGTATCCGCCGTCGAACAGTGACCAGTGGCCGGCCTTCGCCGCCGAACGCAAGATGATCAGCACCGCCACGGTTTCACCCAACGCACGCCCGAGGCCGAGCATCGATGCGGCAATCACACCGCTGCGCCCGAAGGGAAAGACCGTCATCCGAACGACCTCCCACTTCGTCGCCCCGAGCGCCTGAGCGGCCTCGATATGCGTAACGGGCGTCTGCCGGAACACTTCTCGCGACACCGACGTGATGATCGGCAGGATCATCACCGCCAGCACAATGCCCGCGGTGAAGATCGTGCCACCTCCCGCCAGAGACACGTTGCCCTGCTTGAACAGAAACAACCAACCCAGGTGTTTGTTGAGGAACGTCGCGATCGGCTCCAGTTTCGGCGCCAGCACGAAAATGCCCCACAACCCGAAGACGATCGATGGCACCGCGGCAAGCAGGTCGACTATCACGCTGAACGGTCGCGCCAGCCGCGCCGGCGCGTATTGGGTCAAGAACACCGCGATGCCGACGGAGATGGGCACCGCCAGCACCAGCGCGAAGACGGAACTCAGCACCGTGACCATGAACAGATCGCGGACGCCAAAGAACAGGTTAGTGGCGTCGTTGGTGTCGAACTTCCACTCGGTGAAGAAGTTCGCGTGGTTCACACGCAGCGACGGGATTGCCCGGATCAGCAGGAAGACCGCGATCAGCCCGATCGCGATCACGATCGTCGAGCCGGCTGCGACCGCGATGGCCTTGAACAGTCGGTCTCCGAGCCGTCCGGTGCCGCCACCGAGGCCGCCGCCGGTGGCCTTCACCTCCGGCGTCGGCCCGCCCGCGTCAGTCATACCGGGCATTGTCCCGCTCCCCGGGGGCACGGCGCTTGCCGACGCCCCCGGCGGGCGGATTTCGGGTTGAAGGACCATGAGGACTTCTAATTACGAAATCGCGTTCACCGCGGCCGACAGCTTCGGCTTGAACGAGTCCGGGATCGGGATGTAGCCGTTGTCGGCCAGACCATTCTGGCCGGCCCCGATCGCGGCCTGCAGGAACGCCTTGACGGCCGTCCCCGTTTGGCTGTCAGGGTATTTCGAGCAGACGACCTCGTAGGTCGCGAGCACGATCGGGTAGGAACCGGGCTGCGTCGGCTTGTAGAACGTCGACGTGTCCAGCACCAGGTCGTTGCCCTGGCCCTTGACGGATGCCCCGGCAATCGTCTTGCCGACCGAGTCAGCGCTGATCGCAACAGGGTCGGGGCCTGCCGAGGTGACGATGCTCGCCATGTTCAGCTTTTGTGCCTGGGCAAATGACCACTCGTTGTAGGTGATCGAGCCGTCGGTGGCCTTGATCGCGGCTGACGTGCCGTCGTTGCCCTTGGCGCCCTCACCCACTCCGCCGTTGAACGTCTTGCCGGCGCCCTGGGTCCACTCACCGTTAGAGGCGGTGCTGAGGTACTGCTGGAAGTTGTCCGTCGTGCCCGACTGGTCGCTACGGAAGACGACGTGGATGGGTGTCGATGGCAAGTTGGTGTTCGGGTTGAGGGCCTTGATCGCGGGGTCGTCCCACGTCTTGACCCCGCCGTTGAAGATCTTGGCGGCCGTAGGGCCATCCAGATTCAGCGAGCTCACACCGTTGACGTTGTAGGTGATCGCGATCGGTCCGAACACCGTGGGCAGGTTCCACGCCGGGGACCCGCACCGCTTCTGGGCCGCGTCGTATTCACCCTTCTGCTGGTTCAGGGGAGAGTCAGAACCACCGAAATCGGTTTGGTTGCCGGTAAATTCGCTGATTCCCGCGCCCGATCCATTCGCGGTGTAGTTCAGCGTCTGACCGGGGCAGGCTTGCTCGAATGCGTTCACGAATCGGGTCATGGCGTTTGCCTGCGCGGTCGAGCCGCTGGATTTCAACGTCTTTTTGCCGCCGCAGCTAACCTGCGTCGTCGACGAGCCGGACGGCGACGCCGCGTTGGATCCGGACGAGGCAGTGTTGCTGTTGTTGTTACTGCCGCACGCCGACAACACCAGAGAACCAGCGGCCAGCACACTCAGCGCCGCGCCAAATTGGTTGAGCTTCACGTAACTCCTTGACGGGTCAGGGTGACGAACACGTCCACTCCGCCACCGGGTCGGGCCGGGCCACGGAACACCGTTCCGCTGAGCAGATCAGTCACTGCCTGGCACCAAAACCTATGGGCACCTCGTGAATGCCCCCCCTTACAAAGATGAACGACAGATGAACCGGATGGCCCAAAGCCGCCGGTGCGTCAGGGCGCGGCGGCGTATGCCGTGTCCACTCCGGACACCTCGAAGCCGAGCCGCCGATAGGTGCGCGCCGCGGCGGTGTTGTCGGCTTCGGTGTAGAGCATGACCTCCGGCTCCGGGCTACCGGACAGACGTTCGGCGAGATGGTGCAGACCGACCAGGGTCAGCGCACGCCCCAGTCCGCGGCCCTGCTCGTCCGGATCGACGCCCAGCACATACACCTCGCCCAGACCCGGGTGGTCGAGATGCACCTTCGTCCAGTGAAACCCCACCAGCTTGCGCGTGCGTTCGTCGAACGCCAGGAACAGCCCGCCGGCGTCGAACCAGGGCTCCGCGCGTCGCTCGGCGATGTCGTCCGGCGTCAACCCGCCCTGCTCCGGGTGCCACCAGAACGCGGTGTTGTTGACTCGCAGCAATTCGGTGTCGTCGGCCGGGCCGCGGTAGGTGCGCACACCCAGGCCGGCGGGAACGACCGCGGGCGGCAGACCGCGCAGCGTGCGGCGCATCTGCCACAGTTCGCGGACGGCCTTCAACCCCAGTATCGCGGCGATCGCCCGCGCCGGCTCGAGATTGCCGTGCGCCCACACCCGGGTGGCCTGCCCGGCCGCGTCGAGAGCGGCCGTCACCATCGCCGTGCCGATGCCGCGGCGGCGGGCGTCGGGGGCGACCACCACTTCGGCTATCGGGGTTGCCGTGTCGGTGGCCGGCGCGAGATTGAGGTAGCCGACGACGCGCCGCGCCTCGGTCGCCAAGAGGTGACGGGTTCGCCGCGACGGCAATTCGCGCAGCACCTGTTCGCCGACGGGCGCGACGCCGTCGGAGCGGGTGGCCGCCGCGATCACGTCGCGAATCCGTTGTTGGTCCTCTGGCGCCAGACTCGGGTGCCAGTCGAGGTCGGTCACGAAGTGTGCAGGGGATCAGCCAGCGCGTCGGGACCGCTCACGTGGTTCGCCGGCGCGAACTCGGTCTCGTCCTCGTCGTCGACCTCGGCGTCTACTGCAGGGCGTCCTCGAGCGGGCCGCACGGCCTTGTATCCGACGTTGCGCACGGTGCCGATCAGTGACTCGTGTTCGCTGCCGAGCTTGGCGCGCAGCCGCCGGACGTGAACGTCAACGGTCCGCGTGCCACCGAAGAAGTCGTAGCCCCAAACCTCCTGCAACAGCTGAGCCCGGGTGAACACCCGGCCCGCGTGCTGAGCAAGGTACTTCAGCAACTCGAATTCCTTGTAGGTCAGGTCGAGCGGACGGCCACGCAACCGAGCGGTGTAGGTGCCCTCGTCGATGACCAGCTCACCGAGGGTGATCTTGCCCATGTTCTCGTGGTTGGCCGTCCCACCGCGGCGACCGACGAGCAGTCGCAGCCGTGCGTCGATCTCGGCCGGCCCGGTGCCGGGCAGCAGGATGTCGTCGAGTCCCCAGTCGATGTTGATCGCGACAAGGCCACCCTCGTTGACCACGGCCACGACGGGCACGGAGGTTCCGGTGGTGCCGAGTAGCCGGCACAGGCCGCGGGCGGCGGCCAGATCGGTGCGCGCGTCAACGACCGCGACGTCGGCGCTGCCGGCCTCCAATAGCGACGAGACCTCGCTGGGTGCCGTCCGCACCGTGTGCGGCAGCAGCGCCAGCGAGGGCAGCACCGACTCGGGATGGGGGTCCCCGGTGAGTAGCAGTAGATCCAAAACACTCTCCCGCGCGCGGGTGTACGACGCTTCGACGTACGACTCGTGTCAGTCCGGTCGATGGACTGTGGTCATCTAACGATAACCTGCGACCTGCGAGTTAGCCGTCCGCGGGGCGTTTGCGGCGTCCGCGTACGCCAGAATGTGCGGGTGCGCGCGCTTCTCATCCTGATCACTGTGATGGTCCTCGCGCTCGCCGGCGGGGCCGTCGGAGCCGACTTCGGCATCGCGATCTACGCCGAGTACCGGCTGGCCCGCACGCTTCGCGCCCAGGCCGGCCTGGGGTTTGACCCTTGGGTGGCCATCCTGGGCTTCCCTTTCGTCCCGCAGGCTCTTTCTCACCGCTACAAAGAGGTCGAGTTCAAGGCCAGCGGCGTCAATCGCGCGTACGTCGGCGAGGCATCGCTGGAAGCGACGCTGTATTCGGTTGACCTGGCGCAGGCGTCCTGGCTGATTCGGCCCGACGCCCCACTGCCGGTCGGCAAGATCGAAAGCCGGATCATCATCGACTCGACCCATCTCGGCCGGTTCATGGGCATCAACGACCTGCTGGTCGAGGCCCCGCCCAAGGAGACCAACGACGCAACGGGCGGCACCACCGCGTCGGGCATCTCGAGCAGCATCGGACTGGTGTTCACCGCCACGCCGAAGGCGGCCGGTTTCCAAAAACCGGTGAGCGTCTCGGTGGACCTGTCGATGACAGGGCCCGGCAACACCACGCTCGTGATCACCGCGACGGGCATCCTCACCGGTCCCGGGACCGCGGACCGCACGGTGCCCGACGACAAACGCGGCGTGGTGCTCGCTGAGTTCAGCAAGCGCCTGCCCGGCCAAAAGCTGCCGTTCGGTATCGCTCCGAACCGGGAAGGCGCGCGCGGCTCCGACGTGATCATCGAGGGCATCGGCGAGGGACTAACGCTGCATCTCGACGAGTTCAGATTGTCATGACCGATTCTCTGGTCACGGTGCTCTGCCTGATCGCCGGTGCGCTCGGAGTCGCGGTGGTGGCTGGACTGCTTGTCCGGCGCCGCTCGGGGATACTGCGAAACAGCGCGGGGCAGAGCCTTCAGAGCGCGGCGCCGTCACTGGACGAAGTGGCTGAGTTGGGCCTGTCCCGGACCGGCCCGACTGTCGTGCACTTCACCGCCGTGTGGTGCGGGCCCTGCGCCGCAGTGCGCCGAGTGGTCAACCAGGTGTGCGGCGAGCTGCCCGGGGTGGCCCATGTGGAAATCGACCTGGACGCGAATCCGTTGGCGGCGCGCCGCCTTTCTGTGCTGTCGCTGCCAACGACATTCATTTTCGACGCCGGGGGCCGGCAGCGGTATCGCGCCGCGGGCGTTCCCAAGGCCGCCGACCTGCGGTCGGCTCTGGTACCTCTGTTGGCTTGACCCCATGGCCGTTAGGTAGGCTTGCCGACGTGTCCGCCCGCCTGGAGCAGCTGCTCACCAAGCGCCGCGCAGTAGATCTGTGCCGCACCGCGGGTTGTTTCTGTTGCTGTTGCCGCTGAGCACCTTGCCAGCGGCCTGAGCCGTGCCTTTCCCGCCAGCTCATACAGCACAGGAGTATCTGTATGTCGACCACAACCGAAGTAGATGTCCGGGGTCCTCGGTTCGCCGCCTGGATCAGCAGCGCGGTCCTGGTGGTGACGCTCGTGGTGTCGGCTTTCAGCGCACCGGTCGCGGCCGCGATTCTGCTCCTGCAGGCCGCGGTGTTCGCGATCGGCGCGCTGGGCGGTCCGCGGCGTAGCCCGTACGGTCTGTTCTACGCGACCGTCGTCGCCCCACACCTGGGTCCGGTCACCGAGCGCGAGCCGGTGCCACCGCTGAAGTTCGCCCAGCTCGTGGGTTTGGCCTTCGCCGCGATCGGCGTCGTCGGGTTCGCCACCGGATTGGTCCTCCTCGGTCAGATCGCGATCACGTTCGCACTCATCGCGGCGTTCCTCAACGCCGCATTCGGCATCTGCCTGGGCTGCCAGCTGTATCCGTTGGTCACCTGGGTTCGCGGGCGCACTCCCGCATCCGCGGGCCCGATCCGCTAATTGTCAAGCAACGAAAGGAAATTCATGGCTCGCTCTGAAGTCCTGGTCACCTCCGACTGGGCCGAGAGCAATCTCGACGCGCTCAACACGGTGTTCGTCGAAGTGGACGAAGACGCCAGCGCATACGACGTTGGGCACATCGCCGGCGCGGTGAAACTGGACTGGCGCCAGGACCTGCAGGACCCTGTGATCCGGGATTTCGTTGACGCCAAGCAGTTTTCGAAGCTGCTCAGCGATCGCGGCATCTCCAACGACGACGCGGTGATCCTCTACGGCGGCAACAACAACTGGTTCGCGGCGTACGCGTACTGGTATTTCAAGCTGTACGGGCACGACAACGTCAAGCTGCTCGACGGCGGCCGCAAGAAGTGGGAGCTCGACGGGCGTCCGCTGTCCACCGACGCGGTGCAGCGCGACACGACCAGCTACACCGCCAGGGAGCCGAACAACAAGATCCGCGCATTCCGCGACGAGGTGATCAAGGCGATCGGCGTCAAGAATCTCGTCGACGTGCGCTCCCCCGACGAGTTCTCCGGCAAGATCCTGGCGCCGGCTCACTTGCCGCAGGAGCAGAGCCAGCGGCCGGGCCACATCCCGGGCGCCATCAACGTGCCGTGGAGCAAGGCGGCCAACGAGGACGGCACCTTCAAGTCCGATGACGCTCTGAGGACGCTGTACGCGGAGGCCGGCCTCGACGATTCGAAGGAGACGATCGCGTACTGCCGGATCGGGGAACGGTCATCGCACACCTGGTTTGTGCTCCACGAGTTGCTCGGGCACGGGAATGTCAAGAACTACGACGGAAGTTGGACCGAATACGGCTCTCTGGTGGGGGCCCCGATCGAGTTGGGAAGCTGATATGTGCTCTGCACCCAAGCAAGGACAGACACTGCCTGCCAGTGTCAACGTCGAGAAAGAGACGGTGATCACCGGCCGGGTCGTCGACGGATCCGGGCAGCCGGTGGGGGGCGCGTTCGTGCGCCTGCTGGACTCCTCCGACGAGTTCACCGCCGAGGTCGTCGCGTCGGCCACCGGAGACTTCCGGTTCTTCGCGGCGCCGGGGTCGTGGACCGTGCGGGCCCTCTCGTCGGTGGGCAGCGGCGATGCCGTCGTCGCTCCGAACGGCGCGGGCGTTCACGAGGTCGACGTCAAAGTCGCGTAGCGTTCGCACACCGCCACGCAGCGCCGGTGTGACGGCTCCCGTCGCACTAGACTTGGTCCCGTGGTCCTGTTCTATGAGATCCTGCTGGTCGCGTGCACCCTGGTGATCACCTGGTTCGCGCTGTACGCGGTGTATCGGCTCATTACTGACGACTCGTGAGTTCGCCTGTCCCCCAACCCGGATCGGGCGACCGGGCAGTGGCCGCGGCGGCGCAGCGCGCGAAGACAACGGCTGCCCGCAACATTCCGGTCTTCGATGATCTCCCGCTTCCCGCCGACACGGCCAACCTGCGGGAGGGCGCCAACCTTCACGACGGCCTGCTGGCGCTGCTGCCGCTCGTCGGCGTCTGGCGCGGCGAGGGCGAGGGCCGCGGCTCACGCGGCGACTACCGCTTCGGCCAGCAGATCGTCGTCTCACACGACGGGCGCGACTACCTCAATTGGGAGGCACGGTCCTGGCGGCTCAACGACAAGGGCGAATACGACGAGGCGGGCTTTCGGGAGACCGGCTTCTGGCGGTTTGTCAACGATCCCGCCGACCCGACCGAGACTCAGGCGATCGAGCTTTTGCTCGCCCACTCCGCGGGCTACGTCGAGTTGTTCTATGGCCGCCCGCTCAGCCAGTCGTCCTGGGAGCTGGTGACCGACGCGTTGGCGCGCAGCAAGTCCGGGATCCTGGTCGGCGGCGCCAAGCGGTTGTACGGCATCGTCGAAGGCGGCGATCTGGCGTACGTCGAAGAGCGGGTCGACGCCGACGGTGGCCTGCAGCCGCATCTGTCGGCCCGGCTGTCCCGGTACGCGGGATGATGCCGTCCCAAAAGTAGGCGGCCCCCGAGCCGTCATTCCCGGTCGGACATTGACACCGGGGGCTCGAGGGCCGGGTGACTGCGGGGAATTACCAGCGCCGAACGGCGGTGACGTTCCTCGCCAAGCGGCCGCTAGCCGGCAGTCACCTCACGTGTCCATAAGTCAATCAATTCGCGGACCACCTCCTTTCCCGTGTACCGGCGAAGCTACCCGGGATTAGCTGGCGCGACAAGCAATTTTTGGCCGCGAAACGTAAACGTCTGCGAACCCGAGCCGCGTGTCGTCGCAGCGGTTTAAGTGTCGCGGAAGCCACGTGAGATCAATGCCTTTCGTACCCGCCGGACGACGTCGTCTGGGTGGTCTCCGGCGATCACCCGCACCACGCTCCAGCCCAGATCGGAGACGAGCTCCGCGCGACCGATGTCCTTGGCGTACTGGCGGCGATCCGAGCGATGGTGATCACCGTCGTATTCGGCGGCGACTTTGAACTCTTCCCATCCCATGTCCAAGTAGGCCAGCGCAATGTAATCCCCGTCGTGCACCATGATCTGGGTGGTTGGCTTGGGCAGACCTGCGTCAACCAGCACAAGCCGCAGCCAGGTTTCCTTCGGTGATTGCGCACCGGCGTCCACCAAGCCCAGCGCGATCCGCAGTCGCCCCAGCCCCCGCGCTCCCCTATAGCGCGGAGTAAGCGCCGCGACCTCGGCGGCAGTGACTCCTGTCGCACCGGCCAACGCATCCAAGCGGGCGATAGCCGACTCACGCGGTCGATGGCGGCCGATGTCGAAGGCCGTACGCACGGGCGTCGTCACACGCAGTCCGTTAACATCCATCACCTCATCGGCAGCCAGGCGCTCATTCCGTGTAATGACGCCTCGCGGCGGGTGGGGGTTTCGCCAGATCAGCTCGACCGGTTCATCGATACCCACCCACTTGGCGCCCAGCAGCGCGGAGGCGGCCACACCCGCAACCGTCCCTCGGCGGCGCGACCACAGCCACGCCGCGGTCGTGCGGTCGGCCAGCGTAAGGTCGCCGAACTCCGGCATGTAGATGTCCGGGCAGATCGCCTCGTAGCGCGTGCGCAACACATGGCCGGTGAGCGCACCGCTTCGGACCGCCTCGCTCCCAACAAACACCTCGCACATGCCGGAACGGTCGCACGGCCCGCCGACAAAGCCCGCGAGATTCAAACCACTGCGACCGCCCTCGGCGTGTCGCCGCGGTGGTGTAAGTGTCGCGGAAGAACTACCTGTCGCTGACAATCGCGAGGTCGACCAGCTCGGCGAACTCGGCCGCCTGAAGTGCAGAAGGCAGCGGCCGGCCATCCAGCGTGTGCACGCGGGCGGCCAGCGTGATGCTGGAGATCAGCCAGATCCCCCGCGCGGCAAGCAGATCCACGGGTCGCAGCGGCCGATATTCGCACCGGTATCCCTTCTGGGCCGCCACGCCGAACAATGCCTGCTGCGTGGTGCCCTGCAGGATCGGTAGCGAGGGCGGCGGCGTCTGCAGCCCGTCGTCGGTGGCGATCACGACGGTCGACCGCGGACCCTCGAGCACGTACCCGTCCGTGCTGACGAAGATCACGTCGCCCGCACCGCGTTCGGCCGCGTACCGCAGCGCGGCCATGTTGACCGCATACGACAGCGTCTTCGCCCCGGCCAACAACCACGGCGCACCCGACGCCGTCGTCGGCATTTCGCGGGCCAGTGTCAGCGCGGCCAGCCCATCGCGGCGCACCGCCGCGACCCGCTCCGGCAACCTCCCGACCGTGACGTAAGCAGTCGGTGGCCCACCGCTCTCCCGACCGCGGCTGTACACCCATCGCATCGCGCCTTCATCACCGGTCTGTGCCGCCCAGCGCGACGCCGCGGCCCGCGATGCGGACCGCCAGGCGTCGAAGTCCGGTACGGGCAGGCTCATCAGCGACGCAGACTGCGTCAGCCGCTCCAGGTGCGCCTCCAGCAGGCACGGCCGGCCGTCACGTACCAGCAAGGTCTCGAAGATGCCGTCGCCGCGCACAGCGGCAAGGTCGTCGGCATGCAACAGCGGCGCCGAAGGCGAATGAAACTCCCCGTCCAGGGTGACGACCACCGACATGAGCAACACCGTAACCGGCGGCTCCGGGACCGTAGAGTTGACGGTGTGACCGCCGTACCCGCGCCCGCTTCCAGTCCCGACGCCGGGGCAACGTGGCACTACGGCGACCCGCTCGGTGAGCAACGCGCAGCACTCACCGACGCGGTGCTCATCGACCGCTCGCACCGCGGTGTGATCACGCTGACAGGTCCGGACCGGCTGACGTGGCTGCACAACATTTCGTCGCAGCACGTCGCGGACCTCGCCGACGGCGCGACGGTGGAAAATCTCAGCCTCGACGGGCAGGGCCGCGTGGAAGACCACTGGATCCAGACCGAGCTGGGCGGCCTGAGCCATCTCGACACCGAGCCCTGGCGCGCCGCGCCGCTACTTGCCTACCTCAAGCGGATGGTGTTCTGGGCCCAGGTCGATCCCGAGGCCCAAGACGACGCCGTGCTGTCGCTGCTCGGCCCGGCGCTGGCAGAACAACGGGTGCTCGACGTGCTGCGGATCGACGCACTGCCGGAAGACCCCCAAGACAGTGCGATACCGCTGCAACAAGGCTTCCTCCGGCGGATGCCGACCCACGCCGACGGCCCCGCGGTCGCGCTGGACCTCGTGGTGCCCCGCGACCAGCTACCCCTGTGGCGCGATCGGCTGCAGACCGCGGGTGTGCGCCCAGCCGGCGTCTGGGCGTACGAGGCGCACCGGGTGGCCGGGCTGCGGCCGCGGCTCGGCGTCGACACCGATGACCGCACGATCCCCCATGAGGTCGGGTGGATAGGCACCGCGGTTCACCTGGACAAGGGTTGCTACCGCGGGCAAGAAACGGTCGCGCGGGTGCACAACCTCGGCAAACCACCCCGCACGTTGGTGCTCACCCATCTTGACGGCTCGGTGTCCCGTCCGGCCACCGGCGCTGCGCTGCTGACGGGCGGCCGTGCGGTGGGACGGCTCGGTACGGTCGTGGACCACGTCGAGCTCGGACCGGTGGCTCTCGCGCTGGTTAAGCGTGGGCTGGCAGCCGACACGCCGCTGCTCGCCGCAGCGGAGGACGGCGAGGTCCCGGTCGCCATTGATCCGGACACGGTCCCCGCGCACGGCGGCGTCGGCGCCGGGCGCGCCGCGGTCGACCGCCTGCGCGGCGTGCCACGGTGACAGAGCGGAGTGCCACGGTGATAAAGGTGACAAACGTTGCGGTGGTTCGCAGCCCTACCGGCGCACGGCCCGCGGGCACGGTAAAGTGTTGTCAGGACTAGATAACACACACTCAGATCGGAGCCGCCTTCATATCGGGCCGCTCCGTTATTGCGCGAGGGGGTTCCCCCATGGGCCGCGGCCGGGCGAAGGCAAAACAGACGAAGGTTGCCCGGGAGCTGAAGTACAGCTCCCCGCAGACCGATTTTCAGCGGCTCCAACGTGAGCTGTCCGGCGAGGACCGCACAGACGCAGACGCAGACGCCGACAACCACGACGCCTGGGGCGACGAGGACGACTGGCACCGATAGCGGCTCGGCCCGTCAGAACCGCGGGTGCCGTCCGACCAGTTCCACTCGCGTAGTGCTTTTACCCGCCTTCTTCACGGTGCCCAGCACCCAACATTCGAGGTGACGGGCGGTCAGGATGGCCAGCGCCCGGTCCGTGTCGTCGGGACCCACCAGCGCGACCATGCCGACGCCCATGTTGAACGTCTTCTCCATTTCGGCCCTGTCGATGCGTCCGCGCTGAGCGATCATCTTGAACACCGGCGCCGGTGTCCACGTGCCACGGTCCAGCTCGGCGCGCAGCCCATGGGGGACCACGCGCGCGAGGTTGCCGGCCAGCCCCCCACCGGTCACGTGGCAGAAGGTCTTCACCTGGGTCTCAGCGGCGAGCGCCAGACAGTCCTTCGCGTAGATGCGGGTGGGCTCCAGCAGTTCCTCCCCGAGCGTGCGGCCGAACTCCTCGACATGACCCGCGAGGTTCATCCGGTCGATTTCGAGCAGCACCTGGCGGGCCAGCGAGTAGCCGTTGGAGTGCAGGCCCGTCGCCGCCATCGCGATCACGACATCGCCGGGGCGCACCCGGTCGGGCCCGAGAAGGTCGTCGGCCTCCACCACCCCGATGCCCGTGGCCGAGATGTCGTACGCGTCCGGTGACATCAGCCCGGGGTGTTCGGCGATCTCACCGCCGAGCAACGCGCAACCGGCCTGCACGCAGCCCTCGGCGATGCCGACGCCGAGCGCCTCGATCCGCTCCGGCACGAGCTGCCCGACGGCGATGTAGTCCTGCAGCAGCAGCGGCTCCGCGCCGCACACGACGATGTCGTCGACGACCATCGCCACCAGATCGAGCCCGACGGTGTCGTGCTTGTCCATGGCCTGGGCGATCGCGACCTTGGTTCCCACTCCGTCGGTGGAGGCGGCCAGCAGCGGCTCGCGATAACCGCCCTTGAGGGCGAACAGCCCCGCGAACCCGCCCAGCCCACCGACGACTTCGGGTCTGCTGGCCTTCTTTGCCAACGGCTTGAGCAGTTCGACCGCTCGCTCACCCGCCTCGATGTCCACCCCGGCTGAGGCGTACGACATGCCAGCCGATCTGCTGCTGTCGCCGGCCCGTTTGCTCACTGGTTGTTGATTCGCTCGGTCAACTCACCCATCGCGTGCAAGGGTACCGGTATGCGGACCCGCGGTCTGTTGTTCTCGGCGGCGATCCTGGTCGGCTCGGTCGCCGCGCCCGCACCGGCTTGGGCCACTGCAGCAAACGGCGTCACCGCCACCGTGCTGTGGCAACGAACAGATGACGGCACCGATTACGTGTTCCGCGAGATCACCATCGCGCCGGGCGGCAGCACCGGCTGGCACTGGCACGACGGACGGCTGTACGGCGTCGTGAAGGCGGGCACGCTGACCCACAACATGGCCGACTGCTCGGTCGACGGAATCTACCCCGCCGGCGCTGGCATTTTTGAACCCAGCGGGGCCGACCACGTGCACATCGGACGCAACCTCGGCGACACCCCGCTGGTGTTGCAGGTCCTCTACATACTTCCGGCCGGCAGCGCACTGTCAGAGGACGCGGCCGACCCGGGGTGCGGTTTCAACTAACTCCCGAAGGGCTATGGCCGCCGTAGCGCCGAGACGTTGTCGTTCTCGGCGCGTACCAGCGCACTCGTACGCGCAGCATTGGCCAGCATGTGCTCGATCACGTTCTTACCCAAGGCCGTTTCGCTGGGCAGCTCGATCGGGTAGTCGCCGTCGAAGCAGGCGGAGCATAGCCGTGACGCCGGCTGTTCGGTGGCGGCGATCATGCCTTGCAGCGAGACGTAACCCAGCGTGTCGGCGCCGATCGCATGCCGCACCGCCTCGAGCATTTCGTGCTCGTCGTCGATCGCGTTGGCGATCAGCTCGGCGGGCGTGGCGAAGTCGATGCCGTAGAAGCACGGCCACTTCACCGGCGGCGACGCGATCCGCACGTGCACCTCGACCGCACCGGCCTCGCGCAGCATCCGCACCAGCGCGCGCTGCGTGTTGCCGCGCACGATCGAATCGTCGACGACGATCAGCCGCTTCCCGCGGATCACCTCGCGCAGCGGGTTGAGTTTCAGCCGGATCCCAAGCTGGCGGATGGTCTGCGACGGCTGGATGAACGTGCGGCCGACGTAGGCATTCTTCGTCAGTCCCTGGCCGTAGGGGATGCCCGACTCCTGGGCGTAACCGACCGCGGCGGGGGTGCCGGACTCGGGCACACCGATCACGAGGTCGGCGTCGATGGGATGCTCACGCGCCAGCATGCGGCCGATGTCCACGCGGGTCTTGTGCACCGAGCGCCCGGCGATAGTGCTGTCCGGCCGCGCCAGGTAGACGTACTCGAACACGCAGCCCTTCGGCGTGGGGTTGGCGAATCGCGACGACCGCACACCGTCGGCGTCGATGGCCAGCAGCTCGCCGGGCTCGATGTCGCGGACGAAGGAGGCGCCGACAATGTCGAGGGCCGCGGTTTCCGACGCGACCACCCAGCCGCGGTCCAGCCGCCCCAGGGACAGTGGCCGCACGCCGTACGGATCACGCGCCGCGTACAGCGTGTTCTCGTCCATGAACGTGAGGCAGAACGCGCCGCGGGCCGTGGCCAGCAGCTCGATGGCCGCCTGTTCAAGTGTCGAGTCGGCCGCGCCGTGGGCCAGCAGCGCGCCGAGGATGTCGGAGTCCGTGGTGGCCGCACTCGGGGCGCGCGTGTTGATCAGCCCCAGCTCGCGCGCCCTAGTCGCAAGCTCGGTGGTGTTGACGAGGTTGCCGTTGTGGCCGAGCGCGACGCCGGTGCCTGCGGCGGTGTTGCGGAACACCGGTTGGGCGTTTTCCCAGGTCGTGGACCCGGTCGTCGAATAGCGGCAATGTCCGATCGCCACATGGCCTTCCATCGCGACCAGCGTCTGTTCCTCGAAAACCTGGCTGACCAGGCCCAGGTCCTTGAACACCAGCACCTGCGAGCCGTCGGCGACGGCGATGCCGGCCGCTTCCTGGCCGCGGTGCTGCAGCGCGTAGAGGCCGTAATAGGTGAGCTTGGCGACTTCCTCGCCGGGTGCCCACACGCCGAAGACGCCGCATTCTTCGCGGGGGGCATCCTGAGAAGCACAGCCGAGTGCGCTGCCGTCGGTGTTCAAGTCGGTCACGGTAGGGCTGCTCCCAGACGGGGTCGGTGACACGGAGGAGTCTACGGTCATCACGGTCCTGTAACGAAAACGCCGCACCAGTGGCGCCCCACGTTCAACAGAATTTCCCCCGACCTCATTTCCGCCACGCCCTACCCGTCGAGCGCGACCAACGGCAGATGAGACGCGATGTCACCCGCCCGCGAGCCGGACAGGTGCAACACGCCGCTGTCGGCTGCCTCGGCCACCGTTAGCAGGCCGCTCGCCAGCAGCAGCCAGCTGCGCGGATCGGTCTCCACCACATTCGGTGGGGTGCCGCGCCGGTGCTGGGGGCCCGAAATGCATTGCACCGCAACGAATGGCGGAATCCTGACTTCCACGCTCGCCCCCGGCGCAGATGCCGACAGCGTGCGGGCGGTGAGGCGCACGGCCGCGGCCAGGTCCCCTCTTGGTGGAACGGGAAACGAGGCGTCACGCAGCCAGTCCGCGACCGCGAGTACGGCGGCGCGGGTCTGGGCAGGATCGGTGGCGCGACGAGCGGTCATAGGCCCCATTTTCCGCTCCGAAAGGCGTTAGAACCCGGGTCCGGCGGCCGCCGCCAGCGCCCGTCGGACGCGTTCGGTGTCCGCCGGCGTCCAGCCGTCCGGCGGCGCGACCGCCACCCACCCGTCCAATTCGGCGATGCCATAGTTGTGGCCGTGGCCGACTGGCACCGCGACCGCATTAGTCATGTCGAAGCCGACCTGCCAGAACGTCACGATCGGATACCACCGCATCAACGGGGTGCGGTCGCGCCCGCGCGGCTCGACGAGCCAATCGGGCCGGTCGAACATCAGATCCGGTGACCACCACACGATGGGGTCGGATGCGTGCTGCACGAACAGCACCCGGGTGCCCTGCCAGGGTGGCGCCGCGACGCCCGCGATGTCGCCGCCCTGCGAGAAACGCACAGTGCGCCCGCCGTCGTAGCGGGGCTCGACCTCCGGGGTTCCCGGGTCACGGCGAACGGTCAGCGCGTGCCACAGCGGGCTCGCGTTCGGCGGGCCGACCCACAGCACCGACGAGAACCCCATCTGTTCGATGTCCGGCAGGAAGTTGAACGCGCCCTGGCCGGCCATCGAGCCGAGGCTTTCGCCGTACAGCGCCAGCTTCGGCCTGCGGTCCGGCGGTTGTTTCGCCCACCGCCCGTGCACCGCGTCGATCAGCTTCCGGCCGGCGTCCATCGACCTGGCCTCGTCGGCCAAAAACGAGATCCAGCTCGGCAGGTACGAATACTGCAGAGCGACCAGCGCGGTGTCGCCGTTGTACATCGACTCGATCGCGCGGGCGGCTATCGGGTCGACCCATCCGGTGCCGGTGGTCGGCACGATCACCAGAAGCTTGCGGTCGAACGCGGCGGTGCGCTGCAGTTCGGACAGGATCACGTTCACGCGGGCGTCGTCGGTGTCGGCGGTCGCCAGGCCGGCGTAGACCCGGATCGGTTCCTTGGCCGGGCGGCCGTTGAGCTCTGTCAGTTCGGCGGCATGCGGCCCGGTCGACACGAAAATGCGGCCCTGGTAACCGAGGGTGTCCCAGGCTGCGAAAGAATCGGGGCTGCCCGATCTTTCGAATTGCGTTGGCGCAGTGAGCCCCTGGCGCGTGCTGACGTTCTGTGGCTGGAACACCGCGTTTGCGGCCGCGATGAAGCCACGAACCAGCACACCGTTGACTAGCGTGATGATCAAGGCGGCGACGATCGCGGTGCCGATGAACAGCGCTACCTCGTCGTTGACATGCCACCGCCTGATCAAGTACCGCGCCAGCGCCCTGATCGTGTCGAGTATCACGCGGGCCACCCCGACCAGCACCCCGCCGGCGACGACCGCGATCAGCAACGTGCGCATGTAGCTCAGCGTCGACGGCCCCTCGACGCCCATCAGCTCGGACAGCCGGCGCTGCCAGGCCGCGGCGGGGACGACCATCAACACGCAGGCCGACACCGAGAGGGCTACCGTCGCGGCCTTGAGCCCGTACAGCACCCGCGCGGGCGGCGGCCACCAGCCGCGGCCCCGCAGCAGCAGGCGCCAGACCAGCGCGCCGATCACCACACCGATGCCGTACCCGATCGCCGCGTTGATGCCGCCGATGATGCCCTGGAACATCCAGCCGCGTGGCAGCAGCGACGGCGTCAGTGACAGGCAGAACAACAGCGCCCCGAACGCGACGCCGACGAAGTCGAGCCGGACCAGGCCCCACGCCCACACCAGCATCGGGTGCCGTTCACGCCGCTCCCCGGCCTGGCCGGTCGGCGTACCGGTGGCGGTGTCGACGGCGGCGTTCAAGGCGGATCGCCTAGCCGAACAACTCCGGTAACGCGCCCTCGTAAATCGCGCGCAGCTCAGCGAGGGACACTGTGAATTGGTCCTGTACCTCGACGGAATCGCTGCCCTCGTCGACCACCCCGATCCGGGTGGCCGGCAGACCGCGTGCCTCGCACAGCGCCCGGAACCGGCTCTCCTCGGTGCGCGGGACCGCGACGAGCACACGTCCGGCCGATTCGGAGAACAGAAACGTGAAGGGGCCGGTGCCCGACGAAAAGTCATCGGGAATCACGATGCGGCAGCCGGTTTCACCGGCGAGCGCCGACTCGACGATCGCCTGGATGAGTCCGCCCTCGGAGAGGTCGTGGGCCGCGGACACCAGCCCGTCGCGCGAGGCGGCGAACAGCACGTCGGCCAGCACCATTTCTCGCCGCAGGTCCACGACCGGGGGTCGGCCGCCGAGGTGGTCTGCGGTCACCTGCGCCCAGACGGACCCGTCGAACTCGTCGCGCGTGTCGCCCAGCAGGATCAGCGTCTCGCCCGGCTCCGTGCCGAAAGACGTAGGGACACGCCGGCTCACGTCGTCGAACACGCCCAGCACCCCCACGACCGGGGTGGGCAGGATCGCGACGGAGCCCGTCTGGTTGTAGAAGCTGACGTTGCCCCCGGTGACCGGGATGGACAGCGCGGCACATCCGTCGGCCAGACCGTGGACGGCCTGAGAGAACTGCCACATCACGCCGGGGTCTTCCGGTGATCCGAAATTGAGACAATTCGTAATCGCCACCGGGGTGGCGCCGGTGACCGCGACGTTGCGGTACGCCTCGGCAAGTGCAAGCTGCGCGCCGGCGTACGGGTCGAGCTGGGTGTAGCGACCGTTTGCATCGGTGGACACCGCGATACCGCGCCCGGTCCGCTCGTCGATACGCAGCACGCCGCCGTCGGCGTGCTCGGCGAGGACGGTGTTGCCCCGCACGTAACGGTCGTATTGCTCGGTGATGAATGCGCGGCTGCACAAATGCGGACTACCAAGCAGCGCAAGCAAAGTGGCGCGCAGCTCGGCGCCTGTGCTCGGCCGCTGCAGTCGTGCCGCGGTGTCGGCGTTCAGCGCGTCCTGGGTATCGGGCCGCAGGACCGGACGGTGGTACACCGGGCCTTCGTGAGCGACGGTGCGCGGCGGCACATCCACCACCGTTTCGCCGTGCCACATGACCCGCAGCCGGTCACCGTCGGTAACCTCTCCGATCACCGTGGCGAGCACGTCCCACTTGCGGCACACCGCCAGGAACCCTTCGACGTTCTCGGGCCCGACCACCGCACACATGCGTTCCTGCGACTCGCTGGCGAGCACCTCGGCGGGCGTCATGTTGGTGGTCCTCAGCGGCACCTTGTCCAGCTCGATCGACATGCCTTGGCCGCCGGCAGAGGCCAGTTCCGATGTGGCACAGGACAATCCGGCGCCGCCGAGATCCTGGATACCGACCACCAGGCCCGCGGCATACAGCTCGAGGCAGCACTCGATCAGCACCTTCTCCATGAACGGGTCGCCGACCTGCACCGACGGCAGCTTCTTCCGAGATCCATCATCGCCGAATGTCTCCGACGCGAGCACCGACACACCGCCGATCCCGTCCAGCCCGGTGCGGGCGCCGAACAGGATGATCCTGTTTCCCGTCCCCGACGCGAATGCCAGGTGCAGGTCCTCTTTGCGCAGGGCACCGACACACAGCGCGTTGACCAGCGGATTGCCCGCATAGGACGCATCGAACACCGTCTCGCCGCCGATGTTGGGTAACCCGAGCGAGTTGCCGTACCCGCCGACGCCGCGCACCACACCGTCGACCACCCGCCGGGTGTCCGGGGCGTCCGCGGCGCCGAACCGTAGCTGGTCCATGATCGCGACCGGACGCGCACCCATCGCCATGATGTCGCGCACGATGCCGCCCACCCCGGTGGCCGCGCCCTGGTACGGCTCGACGAAAGACGGGTGATTGTGTGACTCGACCTTGAACGTCACGGCCCAGCCGTCGCCGATGTCGACGACGCCGGCGTTCTCACCGATGCCCGCCAGCATCGCCGACCGCATCTCGGCGGTGGTCGTCTCGCCGAAGTAGCGCAGGTGCGCCTTGGACGACTTGTAGGAACAGTGCTCGCTCCACATCACCGAATACATGGCGAGCTCGGCATCGGTGGGCCGGCGACCGAGGATATCCCGGATCCGCACGTACTCGTCGTCCTTGAGGCCCAGCTCACGGTAGGGCTGAGGGAGCTCTGGGGTCGCCGCCGCGTGTTCCACCGTGTCGAGCGCAGGTGTCGCCTGCGGGGTCTGTGCCAGCGGCGACGTCACCCGAACAGCTTAGAGGTCATGACCTGCCGGCTCGCGCCGCATACCTCACGCCGGCGACAGAAACGCCTGCAACGCGGCCGCATACCACGCCACATCCTCGGCACCCATCAGTTCCCGCGCGGAGTGCATCGCCAGCTGCGCCGCCCCGACGTCGACGGTCGGGATGCCGGTTCGCGCCGACGTCATCGGCCCGATCGTCGACCCGCACGGCAGGTCGGCGCGGTGCTCGTAGCGCTGCAGCGGTACCCCAGCTTGCTCACAGGCCAGCGCGAACACCGCCGCCGACCGGCCGTCGGTCGCGTACCGCAGATTGGGTTGGACCTTCAGCACCGGGCCGGCGTTCACCTCGATCCGATGCCCGGGCTCGTGGCGTTCGGGGTAGTTCGGGTGGGTGGCGTGCGCCATGTCGCCCGACGCAACCACCGACCCCGGCAGCCGCCTCAAGTAGTCTTCGCGAGTTCCCCCGTCCGCCAGGGCGATTCGCTCGAGAACGGTCGTGAGCAAGTTCGACTGGGCGCCGTGGTCGGACGCCGACCCCACCTCCTCGTGGTCGAACAGCGCCAGCACGGGCACATGGTCGCACGCGTCGACGGCAAGGAAGGCCTGCAGGCCCGCGTAACAGGTCGCCTGGTTGTCCAGCCGCGGCGCGCTGACCATGTCGCCGTTCGCGCCGATCACCGTGGACGGCTGCACGTCATGGGTCATCAGATCGGCGCCAAGCACGTCGGCGACCTCGACCCCGACCCGTTCGGCGACGTAGGCCAGAAACGAGCGGGGACCGTCACCGGTCCCCCACACCGCGTCAACATGCCGCTGTGGATTCAGCGTCACCGACTTGCGGTCTTCGGCCAGGTGAATGGCGAGCTGCGGCACCCGCAGCACAGGTGCGTCGATACTGATCAGCCGCTGGGTGACGGTGCCCGCGTGTCGCACCGACAGCCGGCCGCTGATCCCCAGGTCGCGGTCCAGCCAGGAGTTCAGCCACGTGCTGCCGTAAGGCTGCAGGGCGACGACCCGCCACCCGCTGACGTACCGATCGGGGTGCTGCTTGACCCTCAGGTTGGGGCTGTCGGTGTGACCGCCGACGATGCGGAACGGGCGGCCGGGCGGCCCCGCGGAGTTCCACGCGACGATGGACCCGGCCCGCACCGTGAAATACCGTCCGTCGGCCTGCCACCGGTCCCGTTCATCGAGGTCGGTGTACCCGGCGGCGGTCAGCCGCTGGGCAACGGTGGCGCAGACGTGGTACGGCGACGGCGAGGCGTCGATGAACTCACACAAGCCGGTGGCGCTTGCTTGCGACATGATTCCCATCCTCCTGCCTTGGGCCACCGGGTTCCGACTAGGGTCTGTTCTCGTGCCCCCGGCTTTGCCGCAACGCGTTCTGACGCCCTTGACGCGCGCGGCCATTTTCCTGGTGGCCACCGTTGACGAGGGCGGCGAGGCCGCGGTCCACGACGCGCTGCCCGAGTTGTCCGGATTAGTCCGCGCGATCGGCTTCCGTGACCCGGCCAAGCGGCTGTCGGTGGTCACGTCCATCGGCTCGGCGGCGTGGGACCGGCTGTTCTCCGGGCCGCGACCAGCGGAATTGCACCCGTTTGACGAACTGCGTGGTCCCCGGCACTTTGCTCCGTCTACCGCCGGCGATCTCCTGTTTCACATCAAGGCCGAGACCATGGACGTCTGCTTCGAGCTCGCGGGCAAGATCCTCGACGCCGCGGACGGCGCGCTGACCGTCGTCGACGAAGTGCACGGCTTCCGCTACTTCGACAATCGGGACCTGTTGGGCTTTGTTGACGGCACCGAGAACCCCGACGGTCCGCTGGCCGAAGCGGCGGTGTTCGTCGGCGACGAGGACCCCGATTTCATGGGCGCCAGCTACGTGATCGTGCAGAAGTACGTCCATGACATGGCGGCGTGGAATTCGCTGTCGGTCACCGAGCAGGAACGGGTCATCGGCCGCACCAAGCTCGACGACATCGAGTTTGACGACGACGAAAAACCCGCCAACTCCCACATCGCGCTCAATGTGATCACCGACGAGAACGGCGGCGAGCGCAAGATCGTCCGCCACAACATGCCGTTCGGCGAAGTCGGCAAGCCGGAATTCGGAACCTATTTCATCGGGTACGCTGCGACGCCGGCCGTCACCGAGATGATGCTGCGCAACATGTTCCTCGGTGACCCGCCCGGCAACACGGACCGCATCCTCGATTTCTCGACGGCGGTCACCGGCGGGCTTTTCTTCAGTCCGGTTGTCGACCTGCTCGACGACCCGCCGCCGTTACCCGGAGAGGCCGCACCGCCGACCGTCGTCGCGGCACCCAACCAGGACGGCTCACTGGCCATCGGCAGCCTGAAAGGAATCCCTTGATGAGCAATCTCTATCGCGACCTGGCGCCGATCACCGAGGTTGCCTGGGCGGAAATCGAATTGGAGGCCAGCCGGACGTTCAAGCGCCACATCGCCGGCCGTCGGGTCGTCGGGGTGAGCGACCCGGGTGGTCCAGTCACCGCCGCGGTCAGCACAGGGCATCTCCGCGATGTTGAGCCCCCCACCGAGGGCGTCGTCGCCCACCTGCGCGACAGCAAACCGCTGGTGCGGCTGCGGGTTCCGTTCACGCTGCAGCGCTCCGACATCGACGACGTCGAGCGCGGTTCGCAGGACTCCGACTGGGACCCCGTCAAGGAAGCTGCGAAAAAGCTTGCGTTCGTGGAGGATCGCACGATCTTCGAGGGATATGGGGCCGCAGAGATCGAGGGAATCCGACAGGCCACGTCTAATGCGCTCCTACCGCTGCCACAGGACGCCCGCCAAATGCCCGACGTGATTAGCCAGGCGCTGTCCGAGTTGCGGCTCGCCGGTGTCGACGGACCGTATTCCGTGCTGCTGTCCGCCGACACGTACACCGCGGTGAGCGAGACCTCCGATCACGGCTATCCGATCCTCGAACACCTCAACCGACTCGTCCACGGTGACATCATTTGGGCGCCGGCAATCGACGGCGCGTTCGTGCTGACCACTCGCGGAGGGGATTTCGATCTGCAGCTGGGCACCGACGTCTCGATCGGATACCTCAGCCACGATGCCGACACCGTTGCGCTGTATCTGGAGGAAACGTTGACGTTCCTCGTCTACACCGCGGAGGCGTCGGTCGCGCTCACCCCGCGCTGACACTCGCCAGCCGCGCTGACCACTCGCCAGCCG
>Ga0153922_1000106_pt1 | contig 33903 bp, 33 predicted proteins | sample TSNJ006MetaG_FD_104723 | JGI IMG/M metagenome (GOLD analysis project Ga0153922, IMG submission 104723) | Attine ant fungus gardens microbial communities from New Jersey, USA - TSNJ006 MetaG | ecosystem: Host-associated > Fungi > Mycelium > Unclassified | place: USA: New Jersey, Brendon T. Byrne... | reverse complement strand
CAGCAAGTGCAAGTGAAACTTGTCGATCCCGGCGTCCTGGGCGCGTCGCTTCAGTGCGACGTTGAGCCCGTGGTATCGGAACGTGCGCCCGCCCCCGCCGAGCCACAGCTCGCCGGTGTTGGCGAGACGATGGGTGCGCCGATAGCGCAGGTAACGATCGACCGCGGTGGCCGTCTGCGGCCCGAACGGAACCACACGGCCCTTGCCACCCTTGCCACGCCGTACAGTGGCCAGTCCGTCCTGTGGTTTGACGTCCGACACGTCCATGCCGAGGAGTTCGCCTGCCCGCAGGCCGGTTTCGGCCATCAGCCGCACGATGGCCTCGTCACGGCGATCCTGGAAGTCTTTGCCTTGGCACGCCTTGATCAGTCGCTTGAGCTGCTCGTCGGTCAACGCGGCGGTCACCTTGGTGTCCAGCTTGGGCGGTTTGAGTTCTAATAGCGGGTTACGGTCAAGTTCGCCTTCGTCAGCAAGCCACGCCGCGAACCGCCGCAGCGAGTTGTGTCGGGAGCGGGCGGTGGCGGGCTCCGCGCCGTTGTCCAGCAGCGCGGCCGTGAAAGTCTGCACCGTGGTCCGGGTCAGTTCCGTTGGGGTGCCGGTGTCCGCGCACCAACGCAGGAACGCCAGCACCCCCTCGCTGTAGGCCGCGACGGTGGCGGGGGACTTGCGTTCGGCCCGCAGTGACAGTTTCCATGACCCCAGCAGTTCGGCGAGGTCGGGCAAACTTTTCCGCACCCAGTTATTTTGACACAGAACGCTGTGCGATGTGATATTTTTGACTTAGCCTGTAAACCCGCAGGTCAAAGTGAGTTATCGGGAGAGTAGCTTCTCAACATACTTCGCTATGACGTCGACCTCGAGATTGACCTCCCCGCCGGCCGGCACACGCGACAGCGTCGTCTCAGCGAGCGTCGTCGGGATCAGCGACACCTCAAACCAGGTCTGACCTGCGTCGTTGCCGAGGCCCGAGACGGTCAGGCTCACCCCGTCGACCGCGATCGAGCCCTTTTCGACGACGTAGCGGGCGAGATCCGGTGAGAAGGCGATCCGGACCACCTCCCAGTTCTCCGAGGGCGTGCGCGAGATCACACGTCCCGTCCCGTCGACGTGGCCCTGAACGATGTGGCCGCCGAGCCGGCGCTCGACCGTGACGGCACGCTCGAGGTTCACGGCCGGCCGTTCGCCGACATGCCGCAGCGTCGAGCGGTTCAGCGTCTCGGCCATCACGTCGGTGGTGAATTCGCCGCCCGGGAACACCTCCACCACCGTCAGACACACACCGTTGACCGCAATCGAGTCGCCCGGCGAGGCATCGCCGGTGACGAGGGGACCGTTGATCCTCAGCCGGACAGCATCAGGAAGATCGGACTTCTCCACGACGCGGCCGACCTCTTCGACGATCCCGGTGAACACCAGCACAGGCTAGTGCGCGGAGCCGGCAGTTCGCCGCGACCCTCTACGATGCAGGGCATGGGTTTGCGCCGCCGAACTACCATTGCCGTCCTCGCCACCGTCGCACTGTCCACCGCCCTGATCGCGGGTTGTTCGAAGTCCTCGAACCAAGGAACCCAGAATCTGCCGGACGCTGCGACGCTGCTGAAGCAGTCCGCCCAGGCCATGCGTGACGTCAAGAGCGCGCACCTGGAACTCACAGTCCAAGGAAAGATCGAACGCCTGCCGCTCAAGACGCTGAGCGGCGACCTGACCAACGTGCCTGCGGTCGCCGCCAAGGGCCACACCAAAGTCACGATGGGCGGCGACGACGTCGACGCCGATTTCGTCGTCCTCGACGGCACGCTGTACGGCGCGCTCGACCCGAACACCTGGAACAACTTCGGTCCGGCGTCGAACCTCTACGACGTGTCACTGATCCTGAATCCCGACACCGGCCTGGCCAACATCCTGTCCAACTTCGCCGATCCCAAGGCCACCGGCCGCGAAACCATTAACGGCGTGCAGACGGTGAAGATCACCGGTCAGGTCAGCGCCGACACGGTCAACAAAGTGGCCCCGAAGATCGCCACCACCGGAAACGTTTCGACCACCGTCTGGATCGAAGAGAACGGCAACCACGACCTGGTCCAGATCACGCTCGAACCGAGCTCTGGCAACAGCCTCCAGATGACGCTGTCCAAGTGGAACGAGCCGGTCAGCGTCGAGAAGCCGCCCGGCGTCTGATGAACGTAAACACCGGAGCCGCAGGGCCGGCAACATCCCACCGGCGCGTCGCAGGGCGGGCGACATCCCACCGGCGCGTCGCGATCACCGCGGGCAGCCTCGCGGTGCTGCTGGGCGCCCTCGACACCTACGTGGTCGTGACGATCATGCGCGACATCATGCGCGACGTCGGAATCGCGGTGAACCACGTTCAGCAGATCACTCCGATCATCACGGGCTATCTGCTGGGCTACATCGCCGCCATGCCCTTGCTGGGCCGGGCATCAGACCGGTTCGGCCGGAAAGTGCTGCTCCAGGTAAGCCTCGCGGGATTCGCCGCCGGGTCCGTGGTGACAGCGCTGTCCAACGACTTGACGATGCTGATTATCGGGCGCGTCATCCAGGGCACGGCGAGCGGCGCGCTGTTGCCAGTCACGTTCGCGCTCGCGGCGGACCTGTGGTCGCAGCAGAGCCGGGCGGCGGTGCTGGGCGGCATCGGCGCGGCCCAGGAACTGGGCAGCGTGCTGGGTCCGCTGTACGGCATCTTCATCGTGTGGCTGCTCAACACCTGGCGCGACGTGTTCTGGATCAATGTGCCGCTGGCCGTGATCGCGATGGTGATGATCCAGTTCAGCCTGCCGTCGCGGCGCAAAGGCGACGGCCCGCCGGAGCGGGTCGACGTGGTCGGCGGCGTGCTGCTGGCCATCGCCCTGGGCCTCGCCGTCGTCGGTCTCTACAACCCGCAGCCCGACGGCAAACATGTGTTGCCGAACTGGGGCCTCCCCGTTATCTGCGGTGCCCTGCTTGCAGCGGTCGCGTTCGCGGTATGGGAGCGGTTCGCCCGCACCCGGCTGATCGAGCCGGCAGGGGTGCGGTTCGGGCCGTTCCTGTGCGCGCTGGGTGCGTCGTTGTGTGCGGGCGGAGCGCTGATGGTCACGCTCGTGGACGTCGAGTTGTTCGGTCAGGGCGTGCTGGGCATGGACCAGAACCAGGCCGCCGGGCTGCTGCTGAGGTTCCTGATTTGTCTGCCCATCGGCGCGGTTGCGGGCGGCTGGATCGCCACCAGGGCCGGCGACCGCGCGGTCGCCTTCACGGGCCTGTTGATCGCCGCCTGGGCGTACTGGCTGATCTCGCATTGGCGGATTGACGTGTTGACCACCCGGCATGACCTCATCCTGTTCTCGTTGCCGACCTTTGACACCGACCTCGCGCTGGCCGGTCTCGGCTTGGGTCTCGTCATCGGTCCCCTCACATCGGCTGCGCTACGGGCGGTTCCGGCCGCCCAGCACGGCATCGCCTCGTCGGCTGTTGTGGTGTCTCGGATGATCGGGATGCTGGTGGGTATCGCAGCGCTGTCCGCGTGGGGGCTCTATCGATTCCAGCAGATTGTCCAGAGCCTTCCGAAGCCGAAGGGCAGCCCGCTGGACCTGGCCGAGAAACTCGCCGCGAACTACCGGCACGCCTTCGCACTGGAGTACGGCGAGATATTCTCTATCACTGCGATCGTGTGTGTCGTCGGCGCCCTGCTGGGACTCTTGATCGGTAGCCGTTTGAAACGCGCGGTCGAGCCGGAACCCGGTACCGAGGAGCCTGTTTCCGCCCACCCGTAGGTGGTGCTGGTGTCCACCGACAAGGCAGGCGGCCACGCCGGGCTGGGGTAACGTCCTTCCTATGCGCCGGATGGATGAATTCAGCGGGTCCCACACGCGGGAGCCGCTGTGGTGAGGGCCGCGCTGCGCGACCTGCAATGGCGCAAGCGGCGATTCGTCATCGCGATCGTCGGCACCGGCTTGGTGTTCGCGATGACACTTGTTCTGACCGGGCTGGCAAACGGCTTTCGCGTGGAGGCAGGCCACACGGTCGACTCGCTCGGCCTCGACTCCTACGTGATCAAGTCCGGCGTGGCCGGGCCGTTCATCGGTTCGTCGCCGATGCCGGCCGCCGACTTGGACAACGTGGCGCGAGCCCCAGGCGTCACGGCCGCGGTGCCGCTGGTGTACGGCAGCACGACAATCCCCGACCGGGGTTCACCGCGTAACGTCAACGTGTTCGGGGCACCGCAAGGCGGGCCCGGCATGCCCGAGGTCTCGGCCGGAGACGCGCCCACGAGCCCCGACCAGATCGCGGTGTCGAGCACTATGGGCCGCGCCGTCGGCCAGGATCTCGAAATCGGCTCTCGTTCAATGCGAATCGTCGGCATCGTCGACGACTCGACGGTGCTCGCCGGCCAGGCCAACGTTTTCCTGACGGAGCAAGGCGCCCAGCAGCTGCTGTTCTCCGGGCAGCCGCTGATCTCGTCGATCGGCATCCAGGGCGCGTTGACCAACGTGCCGGACGGCTATCGCATCGTCAGCACCGCGGGTGCGGTCGACGATCTGGTGCGCCCACTGAACGGCGCCCGGCGCGCGATGACAATGATGGCCGGACTGCTGTGGGTGGTCGCGGCGTTGATCGTCGGCTCGATGATCTACGTGTCGGCGCTCGAACGCATCCGCGACTTCGCGGTGTTCAAGGCGGTTGGGGTCGCGACCCGCTCGATTATGGCGGGGCTCGCCGTGCAGGCGGTGGTTGTCGCCGTTCTCGCTGCCCTGCTGGGTGGCGGCCTGTCGGTTCTACTCGGACCGTTTTTCCCGATGCGGGTCGACATACCGACGACGGCGTTCGTGCTGCTGCCGGTGATCGCAGTGGTGATCGGAGTGCTCGGGAGTATCGCGGCTCTGCGCCGCGCGGTGATGGTCGACCCGGCACTGGCCTTCGGGGGACCGTGAGCCATGGCCGATCTGCGTATCAAAGACTTGGTCGTTCAGTACTCCAGCGGCGGATATGCGGTCCGTCCGATCGACGGCCTCAACCTCGACGTGTGCGAGGGATCACTGGCGATTCTGCTGGGGCCGAGCGGCTGCGGGAAGACGACGCTGCTGTCGTGCCTCGGCGGCATTCTCAAACCCGCGAAGGGCAGCATCGAGTTCGGCGACATCGACCTGACCAGGCTCGACCACCGCGCCCTGTCCGACTACCGGCGCAACACCGTGGGAATCGTGTTCCAGGCCTTCAACCTGGTGGCGAGCCTGACCGCAATCGAGAACGTGATGGTGCCGATGCGCGCTGCCCGCATGTCCCGGCAGCAAGCCCGCGAGCGCGCCGAAGAACTGCTGGTCCGCGTCGGCCTCAAGGAGCGCATGGGGCACCGGCCCGGCGACCTGTCCGGCGGGCAGCAGCAGCGGGTCGCGGTGGCGCGTGCAATCGCGTTGGACCCACCGCTGCTGTTGGCCGACGAGCCCACCGCGCACCTCGACTTCATTCAGGTGGAGGAGGTGCTGCGACTGATTCGTGAACTCGCGTCCGGCGAGCGCGTCGTGGTGGTCGCAACCCACGACTCCCGGATCCTGCCGCTTGCGGATCAGGTGGTCGAACTGGTGCCACACATCGCGGCGACCGACCACCCGCCGCATCCGGTACCACTTCAGTCCGGCGAGGTGCTGTTCGAGCAGGGCACGATGGGTGACTGCATCTACGTGGTGTCCGAGGGCGAGATTGAGCTCGTCCGCGAATTGGCCAGCGGTGGTGAGGAATTGCTGAAGACGGCCAGTGCTGGCGACTACTTCGGCGAGATGGGACCGGTTTTCGGCCTGCCGCGGTCGGCAACCGCGCGCGCCCGTATCAACTCGACTGTCATCGGGTACAGCGTGCAGGAGTTCCGAGAGCGGCTCGGCGCCACCGGTTCCCGGGACATCATCGAACACCGCGACCTGAAGGATGACGAGTAGTCACCCCGGCACCAGGCTCAGCAGCAAATCCGGTCCGATCTGTTCGACGCCATCGAACCGCCACCGCAGCGCCTTGCCGATCGTCGACACCCCGACGTCGTCGAGGACGGTCACCGGGCCGCCCAGCAGGATCGGCGCTACATAGGCCAGGATCCGATCGACCACACCCGCCCGCAGGAACGCGCCTGCCAGAGTCGGGCCGCCCTCGAGCACCACGTCGGTGCGGTCGGTGAGCGCCTTGATGACTTCGTGCGGATCATGGGTGCGGATCAGCATCGTTCGCGAGTCATCGTTGAGGACCTTTGCCTCCGAGGATATTTCGCGCTCACCGACTACAACCCGCAGGGGCTGACGGTCGGCCAGGCTGCCGTCGGGCAACCGCGCCGTCAGCGCAGGATCGTCGACGAACACGGTGCCGGTGCCGACGACGATCGCGTCGGCCGCCGCCCGACGGCGGTGCACGTCGGCGCGTGCGGCCTCGCCGGTGATCCACTGGCTCGTGCCGTCGACGGCCGCACTGCGCCCGTCGACGCTGCCAGCGAACTTCCACGTGACATGCGGACGCCCCGTGCGCTGCTTGTGCAGCCACTCCCGCAGTGTGCCCCGCTCCACGACGTCGGCCATCACACCGCTTCTGACCTCGACGCCGGTCTGCGTCAAGCGGGCCGCTCCCCCGGCCGCTTCCGGATTCGGGTCCGACACCGCATACACGACCCGCGAAATACCCGCTGCCACAAGTGCGTCCACGCACGGCGGCGTCCGGCCGTGGTGGTTGCACGGCTCGAGCGTGACCACCGCGGTCCCGCCTTTGGCCAACTCACCGGCCCGCCGCAGCGCCACCACCTCGGCGTGTGGGCCGCCCGTCGGTTCGGTGCCGCCGACGCCGGCGACCTCACCCGACGGGTCGAGAATGACCGCGCCCACCGGCGGATTCGGATAGGTCGCACCCTTGATCTGGTCGGCATGCTCGATCGCCAGACGCATGGCATCGTCATCGTGCACGGCGGGTCCCGTCGCGGAACTCACAGCCGGAGATGCGGTGACGCCGCGGCCGCCTGTCGTCGCAACGACCGCACCGCGGCGGCGGGGTCGTCGGCGCCGTAAACCGCCGAACCGGCGACGAAGCAGTCCACCCCCGCCTCGGCGGCCTGCTCAATGGTGTCGTCGTTGACCCCGCCGTCGATCTCGATGACGATCGTCAGCTCGCCCGCGTCAACGAGACGACGCGCGGTGGCGACCTTGACCAGCACTTCGGGAATGAAGGCCTGCCCACCGAACCCCGGCTCGACAGACATGATCAGCAGCGTGTCGAACTCGGGCAGGATGTCCAGGTACGGCTCCAGCGGGGTGCCGGGCTTGACCGACAGGCCGGCTTTGGCGCCGGCAGCGCGAATGTCGCGTGCCACGCCGACGGGGTTGATCGTTGCCTCGGCGTGGAACGTGACGTTATAGGCACCGGCCTCAGCGTACGGCGGCGCCCAGCGGTCGGGGTTGTCGATCATCAGGTGGCAGTCCATCAGGATGTCGGTGACCGCGAGCAGGCTCTCGACGACCGGTAACCCGATGGTCAGATTCGGCACGAAGTGGTTGTCCATGACGTCGACGTGCAACCAGTCGGCTCCCTCGACGGCGGCGGCCTGGTCAGCCAGACGGGCGAAGTCGGCGGCGAGGATCGACGGTGCAATCAACGGACGCGGCATGCGTTTCACCCTAATTCGCCTTGCTCAGCGCGGCCGCGAACATCGCGTCGGTGCCGTGACGGTGTGGCCACAGTTGCACGTGCGGCCCGTCGCCGAGGCGATCCGCCGGTTCGAACAACGGCCGGATGTCGGATGCCGTGACGGCGTGGCGCCGCAGCGCGTCGGCGACCACGCCCACGGTTTCGGCCAGGTGCGGAGAGCACGTCGCATAGAGCACCACGCCCCCGGGGCGGACCAGTTCGATCGCCGATGCCAGCAGCTCACGCTGCAGTTTCACCAGTGCCGGCACATCGCCGGGGCCCCGCCGCCAGCGTGCGTCCGGCCGGCGCCGCAACGCGCCCAGCCCGGTACACGGCACGTCGACCAGAACCCGATCGAAGCCCGGTTCGAGCCCGGTGCTGCGGCCGTCGACCCGCAGCACCTCGACGTCGAGACCCCGGGTGTTCTGTTCGACCAGGTCGGCGCGCCGGGGCGCGGGCTCGACAGCCGTGACGCGCGCGCCCTCGGCTGTGCCGAGCGCGGAAAGCAGCGCGGTCTTGCCGCCGGGGCCTGCGCACAGGTCGAGCCAGCGGCCGCCGTCTGAGCCGTCCAGCTCCGCGAGCACGAGCGCACGGGCCACCAGCTGGCTGCCCTCGTCCTGAACCTGCGCCTGCCCGTCGCGCACGGGTTTCAGCCCCCCGGGATCTCCACCGGGCAGGTACACCGCGTAGGGCGAGTAATCTCCGACCGTTCCGCTCACCGCCGCCGCGAGCTCGGTGGCGGTCGTCAGGCCCGGACGCGCCGCCAAGTGCACCGCCGGGCGGGCGTTGTCGCTGGCCAGCAGCGCCTCGAGCTCCCTGGCATGCGGGCCCAGCGCGTCGGCGAAGGCCTGCCCGATCCAGCGCGGATGGGCGTGGACGAAGGCGGCATGCCCGACCGGGTCGACGTCGGGGTTTGGCGCCAGCTCGGCGACCCATTCCTGCTCCCCGCGCGACGAGATCGCGCGCAAGACGGCGTTGACGAAACCTGCTCGTACAGAATCGAATTCAAACCCGGCGTGTTCAACGCAGGTGGAGACGGCCGCGTGGGCGTCAACGCGCGTGCGCAGAAGTTGATACGCGCCGAGCCGCAGCAGGTCGAGCAGCACCGCGTTGATGCGTTCGACCGGCCGGTCGGCGGCTTTCGCGATGATCGCGTCCAACAGCCCACGCATGCGCAACGTTCCGTAAGCGAGCTCGGTGGCAAACGCGGCGTCACGGCCGGTGAGGCCGCGCTCCGCCAACATCGCCGGCAACGCCAGGTTCGCGTACGCATCGCGTTCGGACACCGCCCGCAGCACGTCGAACGCGGCGCGGCGCGCAGGGTCAAGCGGCCGGCGTCGCCGGTCGGCGGTCACGACGCGCGCGCGGACGCGTCAAGGCGTGCCCCGCGGGCCCAGTCGGCCGCAGCCATCAATTTCTTGCCGGGCGGCTGGACCTCGCCGAGCCGCACCGGCCGCGACCCGGTGCCCACCCGCACCTCCTGCCGGTCGACTCGCAGCCGTCCGGGCGGCAGCGGATCGGTGGAGGACTCGTCAACGGTGACCGGGCCGATTTTCAGGCGCACGCCGTCGATCATCGTCCAAGCCCCGGGATGGGGTGTGACGGCCCGAATGCGTCGCTCGACGGCCTGCGCCGGCAGGTCCCATCGCACGCGCGCCTCGTCGACGGTGATCTTCGGCGCGACACTCACGCCGTCCACGGGTTGCGGCACCGGGGTCAGCGACCCGTCGGCAATGCCGTCCATCGTTGACTCCAACAGCGCAGCCCCCGACAGCGAAAGGCGTTGCAGCAGTGCGCCGGCCGTGTCATCGGGCCGGACTGCTTCGGTGACGACGCCGTAGACCGGACCACTGTCGAGGTCGCGTTCGATAAGAAACGTCGTCGCACCCGTCACGGGGTCGCCCGCGGCGATCGCGGCCTGCACAGGCGCAGCCCCTCGCCATGCCGGCAGCAGAGAAAAGTGCAGGTTCACCCACCCGTGCGGGGGGACGGCGAGCAGTGCATCGCGCAGCAGGGCACCGTAGGCCACCACGGGGCAGCATTCGGGTGCGAGCGAACCGAGCCGCTCAACGAATTCGGCAGAGTTCGGCCGTTGCGGGGTCAGTACCTCAACGCCCGCAGCGCGGGCCGCCCGCGCCACCGGAGACGGGGTCAGCTTCCCGCCGCGCCCGGAGACAGCATCGGGGCGGGTCAGCACCGCGACCACGTCGTGACGGGGGGAGGTGATCAGGCGCTGCAGCGCCGGCAGCGCTGTGTCGGGTGTGCCGGCGAAGACGAGACGCACGAGCCCGTTTCACTCCCCATGTCGTATTGCACAGATCACCCTATGTGCAACGGGTCGATTTGGACGCGAACCGGTTCATGATCATGGCGCGCCGACAGCACGCCGACTGCGCGTCGCAGCGCGGCCGCCAGTGCCAACCCCTGATCACGGCCCACCCGGACGAGCATTCGACTGACTTCATCGCCCGCCTCGGCGCCCGCGGGCCGGCGCGCGGCGACGGGCAACGGCACCGGCCCCAGCAGCTCTGCACCGTCCGGCAGCTCCGCGCGTTCGAGCAGCGCAGTCACGGCAGCCGGCGGCCCGTCGAGCGCCGCGATGTGCACACTCGGCGGCAGGCCCACCTCGGATCTCGCGTCGAGTTCCGCTTCGGCGTGACCGACCGGATCCCAGCGAACCAGCGCCTGCACCGTCGGGATCACCGAATCGGCGACAACCGCGACGACGCCGCCCTCGGCGCGGCCTCGGACCAGCGCTGCCGTGGCCATCCACCGCCGCAGCGTGTCCTCGGCGGCGCGCAAGTCCTGCCGGCCGAGCAGCGCCCAGCCGTCAAGCAGCAGGCCCGCACCGTAACCCCGGCAGGCCGAGGGCTCGGCGCCCGGGGTCGCGACGACCAGCACCGGCTTGTCATCAACCTCACGGACCACGTTCTCGCCGCCGGAGGTCACGACCGGGGTGCCGGGAAATGCGCGACCCAGTTCCTCGGCCGTCCGCCGGGCCCCCACAACGACCGCGCGGACGGCGTCGGCGCCGCAGCGCAGGCATGTCAGCGTCGCGTCGACCCGGCCGCACCACCGGCACACCGCGCCGGCGTGATCTCGGTCGGGCAGGGACATTGGCCCGGTGCAGTGCCGGCAGCGAGCGATCGTGCGGCAGCGGGAGCAGGCCAGCGACGGGACATAGCCACGCCGCGGCACCTGCACCAGCACCGGAGATCCGGCGTCGAGCGCTTTTCGCGCCGCTGTCAGCGCAATCGACGGGAGCCGAGCAGTGCGAGCCGCCGGGTCACGCGCGTCGGCGTAGCCGCTGTCGTCGAGCGCGATCACGCGCGGAGCCCCCGCGCGTACGGTCGGCCGGGCGGCCACCACATCGTGGGCCCAGCCGCTGCGCACCAGCGCGTGCGCCTCGGCGGTGCGCGCGTAGCCACCGATCACGGCGGGACACCTGAGCTGATGCGCGCGCAGCATCGCGACCTCGCGTGCGTGCGGGTAGGGGGTGCGCGGCTCGGCGAGGGAGTCGTCGCCGTCGTCCCAAACGATCACCAGGCCAAGGTCGGAGACCGGCGCGAACACCGCACTGCGCGTCCCGATCACGAATCGGGCGGTGCCGCGCAGGCAGGCGAGCCAGCGGCGGTACCGTTCAGCGGGCCCGAGATGCGCGGACAGCGCCACCACCGAGGCCGGGTCCATGAATCGAACGCTGGATGCCAGCAGCGTATCGACATCGCGCTGGTCGGGAACCACGGCCAGCACGCGGCGGCCCGAGCCCACGACCACGGCCGCAGCTTCGGCAAGTCGCGTCCCCCACTGCTCGCCGGGAAGCGCCTGCCACACGGCGCGCGCGGCGCGGCGATGTTGGAGCGCGGCCAGGAATTGTTCGCCCCGCTGGTATGCGGTCCACCCCGTGACGCCGACCGATGCGACCGCGCCCAGCGTCTGCGGCGCCCTGACCTCACGCTCGACGCGGGCGTGCCGGGGCGGCACGGCCAGTCGCACGACATCGGCTCGGGTGCCGGCGTAGCGGGCTGCCACCGCGTCGACCAGGCGGCGCACCTCCGATGTCAGCACAGGCTCCGGCGAGACGACCCGGTCCAGCCACCCGAGTTCACCGACATGGTCGGTGTCGGAGCGCCGCTCCAGCACGAACGCGTCGACCAGTCGGCCGTGGAAGCGCACCCGCGCGCGAACGCCGGGCTGAGCGTCGTCGGACTGATCGGCCGCGACGAGGTAGTCGAATTCGCGGTCCAGATGCGGCACCGTCAGCATCGGCAGGACCCGAGCGATCGGTTCCAGGTCGGCGGCCCGGCGGCTGGTGCTCACCCCTCGGGTGTATCAGCGGGGTCCGACTGGTCTGTGCGCTGTTCGTCGTCGGGCACGCGTTGGGGCACGCGGCTCATCGGGATTTGGCGCCCGAAGAAGAACCCTGCGGTGATGAGCAGCTGCGACATCGCGTACACCCACCAGATCGGCACGGCCAGCACGTCGGATTGCAGGATGAACCGGTCGATGCCGATCATCGCGTCCGACACCGCAAAACACACGGCACCAACTGCCGTCCACGGGGTGGGCAACCGTGCGAGCAGTGCCGCGCACACCATCGCGCACAGCACGGTGATGTACACCGTGACCGGCAGTCTCAGTTTGTCCAGATGCGGCCAGAACCAGGTCAGCAGCGCCACGCACAGCGCACACATCGCGGCGACGCCGACCATTCGCCAGCGTGACCGGGACGCCAGCGGCGCCAAAGCGCCCAGGTAGCACAGATGCGCCAGCAGGAATCCGCCCAGCCCCCCGACGAAGGATGGCTGCCACCACGGCATGGCCAGCAGAAAGTCGCCGAGCGCGGAGAACACCAGCGCCAACATCAGCCAGCGCCGCTCCCGCACGATCGGGTGGGCGACCGCGGCCACCGCCAGCAGCACCGCCGCCAACGCCTTGAACACCGGCTGCCCGACAAACTGGCCGGTCAGTGGTTCGCCGGGCTCAGAGCGCAACGCGGTGAACGTCAGGAACACGCCGTAGGCCACGGCCGCCCATCCAGCGGCCACCCATGCCCCGACCAGCAAGCGGGCCGCGGACGGTGTTTCCGGGTTTTCCCTGCCCGCCGCGCCTTCGGATGCCATCCTGCAGAAGGTACTGGACGCGGGTCTTGGCGATGAGTGCGTGCGCGCAAAAGACAATCGCCGACACTGCACCTACGTCGCCGACACGCCGAGGAAGGCCGCAGCACATTCAGTTTGGACGCATAAGCGCCGGCCGGAATGCTTAAGTTGGTCCATGAGCAGCACGAGGACGCCCGACCATCACGTGGTGATCGTCGGCGCCGGATTCTCCGGCATCGGCGCGGCCGTCAAACTCGACAAGGCCGGCCTGCACGACTACCTCCTCATCGAGGCGGGCGACGGGCCGGGCGGTACGTGGCACTGGAACACGTATCCCGGTATCGCGGTCGACATCCCGTCGTTCTCCTACCAGTTCTCCTTCGAGCAGCGACCGGACTGGAAACGCACATACGCCCACGGACACGAGCTCAAGGCGTACGCCGAGCACTGCGCCGACAAGTACGGCATTCGCCAGAAGATCAGGTTCAACAGCACGGTGGCCGATGCCACCTTCGATGAAAAGCACGACCTGTGGCGGCTGAATCTCGAGTCGGGCGAACAGATCACGGCCCGCTTCATGGTCAATGCCAGCGGGGTGCTCACCATACCGAAGCTGCCCGACATCGCGGGCGTCGACAGTTTCGACGGCATCACCATGCACACCGCGCGCTGGGATCACACCCAGGACCTGACGGGCAAGCGCGTCGCGATCATCGGCACCGGCGCGTCGGCGGTGCAGGTCATTCCCGAGATCGCGTCCGTCGTCGAGCGGCTGACGGTGTTTCAGCGCACACCGATCTGGTGCCTCCCCAAATTCGACGTCCCGCTGCCACGGGCAGCCCGCTGGGTGATGCGCATTCCCGGCGGGATGGTGATCCAGCGGCTGCTCAGCCAGATGTATGTGGAATTGACGTTTCCGGTGTCGGCGCAGTACTTCTCGGTGTTCCCGTTGGCCAAGCGCGGTGAAGCCGTCGGAAAGGCGTTTCTGCGCCGGGAGGTCCAAGACCCTGCCGTGCGCGACAAGCTCACGCCCCGATACGCCGTCGGATGCAAGCGGCCCGGATTCCACAACACCTACCTGTCAACGTTCAACCGCGACAACGTCGAGCTGGTCACCGATCCGATCGACAAGATCACGCCGACCGGCGTCGCCACGGTCGAGGGCGAGCTTCACGAGGTCGACGTGCTGATCCTGGCCACCGGGTTCAAGGTTCTGGACGTCGACAGCCTGACCTACGAGATCAACGGTCGCGGCGGGATGAGCCTGAGCCGGTTCTGGGAGGCCAACCGGCTGCAGGCCTATGAGGGGGTGAGCCTGCCTTTGTTCCCGAACTTTTTCATGGTGTGCGGCCCCTACGGGTACGTGGGGTCATCATTCTTCGCGCTCATCGAGACGCAGACCCACCACATCGTGCGGTGTCTCAAACGGGCCGAGCGGCAAGCCGCGACGCGGGTTGAGGTGTCCGAGGTGGCAAACGCACGCTACTTCGACGAGATGATGCGCAAGCGCCATACGCAGGTCTTCTGGCAAGACAGCTGCAAACTGGCCAACAGCTACTACTTCGACTCGCACGGCGACGTGCCCCTGCGCCGGGCCACGACGTTGGAGACGGTCTGGCGCAGCCGCCGTTTCCCGCTGGCCGACTACCGGTTCTCGGCGTAGGCGTCAGACGGCCGATTTGAGCTCGTCGACCTTGTCGAGCCGCTCCCAGGGCAGGTCGACGTCTGTCCGCCCGAAGTGTCCGTAGGCCGCGGTCTGCGCGTAGATCGGCCGCAGCAGGTCCAGGTCGCGGATGATCGCGCCGGGCCGCAGGTCGAACACCTCGCCGATGGCCTTTTCGATCTTGACGGGGTCGACGGTCTCGGTGCCGAAGGTCTCGACGAAAAGCCCCACCGGGGCGGCCTTGCCGATCGCGTAGGCAACCTGCACCTCAACCCGGTCCGCCAGGCCCGCTGCGACCACGTTTTTTGCCACCCAGCGCACCGCGTAGGCGGCGGAACGGTCCACCTTGGACGGATCCTTGCCGGAGAAGGCGCCGCCGCCGTGGCGGGCCCATCCGCCGTATGTGTCGACGATGATCTTGCGGCCGGTGAGGCCGGCGTCGCCCATCGGGCCGCCGAGGACGAATTTGCCAGTCGGGTTGACCAGCAGCCGCACCGACGACGCGTCGAGCGTGTCGTGCGCCAGGTCGTCGAGCACGGTGTTGAGCACCTTTTCGCGGATGTCGGGGGCAAGCATGTTGTTCAGATCGATGTCGGGGGCGTGCTGGGTGGAGATCACCACGGTGTCCAGCCGCACCGGCTTGCCGGCGTCGTAGGCGATCGTCACCTGCGTCTTGCCGTCCGGGCGCAGGTACGGCAGCACGCCGCCCTTGCGGACCTCGGTGAGCCGGCGCGCCAGCCGGTGCGCCAGCGCGATCGGCAGCGGCATCAGCTCCGGGGTGTCGGCGATCGCATAGCCGAACATCAGGCCCTGATCGCCAGCGCCCTGCTTGTCCAGCGGATCACCGGCGCCCTCGACGCGTATCTCGTGGGCCGTGTCCACCCCCTGCGCGATGTCCGGCGACTGCTTGCCGATCGCGATGTTCACGCCGCAGGAGTTGCCGTCGAAGCCCTTGGCGGACGAGTCGTAGCCGATCTCGAGGATGCGGTCACGCACAATCGTCGGGATGTCGACGTTCGCCGACGTGGTCACCTCACCTGCGACGTGCACCTGGCCGGTTGTGACGAGCGTCTCCACCGCGACCCGAGAGCGCGGGTCCTGACCGAGCAGCGCGTCGAGCACCGAGTCGCTGATCGCGTCGCAGATCTTGTCGGGATGCCCTTCGGTCACCGACTCACTGGTGAACAGCCGGCCAGATTGACTCACGGTTTCGTCCTCTCGATGCTCGAAACTTAGATCATCAAATATATCTCTGTCGCTGCCGTGGGTGACGTGCACCCTTGCGCGACGGGCCCGCCGCGCAAGTCGTGGGTGCAGGTTGCGCCTAGCCGGTTCGTCCGCGCAGGAACGTAACGATCGCGTCCACGATACGACTGGCCATCAACGTCTTGCTGCCGTGCTCGAGCGCGGACTCGTTGCCGTCGGCGGCCAGCAGCCAGCCATCGTTGCTGTCGACCTCGAATGCGCGGCCGTCCCCGACGGCGTTGACGACCAACAGGTCACAGCCCTTGCGCGCAAGCTTCTCGCGGGCGTGGAACAGCACGTCCCCGTTGGCGTCGCCGGTCTCGGCCGCGAAGCCGACGATCGCGCGCATATTCGGCAACTGGCCGTCGGCGCGGGCCCGCACGGCGCCGGCAAGCACGTCGTCGTTGCGGACCAACTCGATCGTCGGCGCGTCCCACTTGGAACCCGGGCCCGCGTCGGGGCCCTTCTTGATCTTGCTCGACGACGCCTGGGCCGGCCGGAAATCGGCCACGGCCGCGGCCATCACCAGCACATGCGCATCGGGCGCGTGCTTGGAGACGGCATCGGCCAGCTGTTGCGCCGAGCTGACACGCACCACGTGGACACCGGCCGGGTCGGCAAGGCCTGCGGTATGTGCGGTGATCAGCGTCACATCGGCGCCACGCTGGGCCGCGACGCGGGCCAACGCATAGCCCTGCTTGCCGGAGCTGCGGTTCCCGATAAACCGCACCGGATCGATCGGCTCGCGCGTGCCACCGGCAGTCACCAGCATTCTGCAACCGGCCAGGTCGAACGGCATGGCATCGGCGCGGGCCAGCAGCAGTTCGGCGAACGTGGTGATTTCTTCGGGCTCGGGCAGTCGGCCGGCACCTGTGTCGGATCCGGTCAACCGGCCCCACGCGGGTTCGAGCACGACGGCGCCGCGCCGGCGCAGCGTGGCGACGTTGTCGACGGTGGCCGGGTGCAGCCACATTTCGGTGTGCATCGCGGGCGCGAACAGCACCGGACAGCGAGCGGTCAGCAGCGTCGCGGTCAGCAGGTCGTCGGCACGCCCGTGGGTGGCACGCGCCAGCACGTCAGCGGTGGCGGGCGCGACGACGACGAGGTCGGCCTGCTTGCCCATCTGCACATGCGGCACCTCGGGAACGTCCTGCCATACGTCGGTGTGCACCGGTTCACCCGACAGCGCCTCGAATGTGGCTGCGCCGACGAAGCGCAACGCGGACTCTGTGGGGATCACCCTGACCTGATGTCCCGCCTCGGCCAGTTGGCGCACCACCGAGCAGGCCTTGTAGGCGGCGATTCCACCGGAGACGCCGACGATGATCCGCTTGCGATCCATGGCCCCTCTTAGGCCGTCTGCTCTTCGCCCGAGAGGCTCATCGCCACCGTCTGCTCTTCGCCCGAGAGGCTCATCGCCACCGTCTGCTCTTCGCCCGAGAGGCTCATCGCCAGCTATTCGCCTTCGGTGTGCTCGAGTAGGTCGGCGTGGATCTCACGCAACGCGATCGACAGCGGCTTCTCCTGCAGGCCCGGCTCAACCAGCGGCCCGACGTACTCGAGGATCCCCTCGCCGAGCTGGTTGTAGTAATCGTTGATCTGACGGGCGCGCTTGGCCGCATAGATGACCAGCGCGTACTTGCTCGACACACGCTCGAGCAGCTCGTCGATGGGCGGATTGGTGATGCCCAGCGGGGTGTCATAGGCACCTGCGTCCGAGGCGGGCCCGGGCACGGCCGCCAGCGTCGAGTCGTGGGAAATGCTCACGAAAGACTGTCTCCTACAGAGTGAGAATCTGGGTCAGCGGGTTCATCACGCCGTGTCCGGCGCTGGTTCCCTAAGTAAGGCTACCAATTCTGCGCACGCCGACTCCAACTCGCTGTTGACGACGACCGCGTCGAACTCGCCCTGAGCTGCCAGTTCCTCGCGAGCGGTCGCCAGCCGACGCCGCATCGCATCCGAGGTTTCGGTGCCGCGGGCGGTCAGTCGGGCCTCCAGAGCCGCCCAGTTCGGCGGCGCCAGGAAGACCGTGAACGCCTCGGGCATCACACGCTTGATGGCTTTCGCCCCGGCGAGGTCGACTTCGATCAGCACCGGCCGACCGGCCCGTGCCGCGTCCCGCACCGGCTGGACCGGTGTTCCCGAGCGGTGCAACCCGCCGTGAATGTCGGCCCACTCCAACAGCGCGCCATCGTCGATCAAGCGCTGGAAGCCGTCGGGGGTGACGAAGTGATAGTCGTCACCGTCCACTTCACCGGGCCGCGGTGGCCGGGTCGTCGCCGAGACGCTGAAGTACAGCTGGGGCACACGGTCCCGCAGACAGCGCACCACGGTGGACTTTCCGACGGCCGAGGGACCGGACAGCACGAGAATCCGCGCGTCCGGCCCCCCGTCGGCGGTCACGCGCTGTTGAACTTTTCCAGCAGGGCCTTCCGCTGGCGATCACCCAGGCCCCGAAGCCGGCGGGTGGGGGCGATTTCCAGCTCGGTCATGATTTCCTGCGCCTTGACCTTGCCAACCTTGGGCAGCGCCTCGAGCAGCGCGGAAACCTTCATCTTGCCGAGGACCTCGTCGTTCTCGGCGTCCTTGAGCACCTGCTTGAGGTTGGTGCCACCGCGCTTGAGCCGATCCTTGAGCTCGGCCCGCGCCCGACGAGCGGCAGCAGCCTTCTCCAACGCCGCCGCGCGCTGCTCGTCAGTCAACTGGGGAAGGGCCACGATTCCTCCGTCTCATCACAACCATCGATCTTTTTCTCTCGGCTGGATTTATCCAGCCAGCGACGACGACCGTACCCACGCCGCCCGACGATTGCGAACCCCACCCCCTGGTTACGGGCGCAAAATGCCAGCGTGTCGTCCTGACACGCCCAACCGGGAACGCCTACGTCCACCGCCTCGAGCGTCGTGCCGACCTGTCCCGCGATACCCGGAAAGCCCAGCATATGAACGCTTTTCGCGCCCTCGGTCCCCGTCGTGCAGTCGTGAACCGGCCCGTCGCGAGGCCACATTTGCGCCGTGAATCGAAAAACCGCAGGCAATTGACAGTTTTCTGAACCCGCTCCGGCGTGTCGCGGTGCGGTCGCGTCGTCAAAACCGGCCAACTACACGTCGTAGTAGACGAGATTGGTGCGTCTGCCCCGGCTGTTCACGGCTTTCTCGGGCTGGCTGTCTCGGGCTCGTCGGCGTGATCACTGACTGCTCAGGTAGGCGACGGAATCGCGCAGCCGTTCGGCGGTCGACCGCAAGGCGGCCACTCCCGGGCCGGCGCGCAGCACCTCGCGCGACACCGCCGGCAACAGCTGGCTCGAGCGGGCACCCCCCAGGCCCGCCAGCGCCTCGGCACGGCCGCCTTGAGTGCCCACCCCCGGCACGAGCACGGGGCCCCCCACCCCGGAGAGATCGGGGATCTGCCGGGCGGTCGCGCCGACCACGACACCGACCGAGCCCGGCGCCGGCAGCGCGTTGCGATTGACCGCGGCGACAGCGTCGACGATCGACTGCGCGATCGTGAGGCCGCCGACGTCCGCCTGCTGAATCTCGGCGCCCTCCGGGTTGGAGGTGGCCGCGAGCACGAAGACGCCGCGCTGATGGGCGGCGGCGGTGTCAAGCAGCGGGCACAGCGAGCCGAACCCGAGGTACGGCGATGCCGTGACGGCGTCGGCGGCGAGCGGGGAATCGCCCACCCATGCGGCGGCGTATGCAGCCATTGTCGAGCCGATGTCGCCGCGCTTGGCGTCGGCGAGAACCAGCACGCCGGCGTCGCGCAGCGCTTCGATGGTCCGCTCGAGGACCGCGTAGCCGGCCGAGCCGTACGCCTCGAAGAACGCCACTTGCGGCTTAACGACAGCAAACCCCGCGAAGGCGTCAACGCATGCCTCGGCGAACCTGGCCAGCCCGTACGGGTCCGCGGGCAGCTCCCAGGCCCGCAGCAACTCCGGATGCGGATCGATGCCCAGGCACAGCGGTCCGCGCTGTGTCACGGCATCGGCCAGCCTGGCGCCGAACCCCGGCACCGCTAGTAGCTTTCGCCGTTGCCGAGCGTTTTATGCAGCTCCTGCAGCGACATCACGCCGATGTCGCCGCGGATACCCGCCTCGATGCCCTGCACCGCCGCGGAGGCGCCCTGCACCGTCGTCACACACGGGATGTTCATCGACACCGCAGCGGACCGGATCTCGTAGCCGTCGATGCGGGGTCCCGAATTGCCGTAGGGCGTGTTGATCACCATCTGGACGTCACCGGCCTTGATGGCGTCCACCGCCGACACACGAGGATCGGTACTACTGGGCCTTTCACTGTGTTTCCGGACCTCGTCACACGGAATCCCGTTGCGCCGCAACATCTCCGCGGTTCCCTCAGTGGCGAGCACGCGGAAGCCAAGGTCGGCGAGCCGTTTGACCGGAAACACCAGCGACCGCTTGTCACGATTGGCCACCGACACGAACACCGTGCCCTGGACGGGCAGCGAACCGTAGGCAGCCGTCTGGCTTTTGGCGAACGCACGGCCGAAGTCGTGATCGATGCCCATCACCTCCCCGGTCGACTTCATCTCCGGCCCAAGCAGCGAATCGACGCCCGAGCCGTCGGCGCGGCGAAACCGGTGGAACGGCAGCACGGCTTCCTTGACGGCGATCGGCGCGTGCGGGGGCGCGTTGGCGCCGTCACCCGTGCGCGAAAGCATGCCTTCGGCACGCAACTGGGCGATGTTCGCGCCCAGCATGATTCGCGCACAGGCCTTGGCAAGCGGCACCGCCGTCGCCTTCGAGACGAACGGCACGGTGCGGCTGGCCCTCGGGTTCGCCTCGAGCACATAAAGGACATCGTCCTTGAGGGCGAACTGCACATTGAGCAATCCGACAACGCCGATCCCGTGGGCGATCGCCTCGGTTGCGCTGCGGACGTGCTCGATGTCGCTGCGGCCCAGGGTCACCGGCGGCAGCGCGCAGGCCGAGTCGCCGGAGTGGATGCCGGCCTCCTCGATGTGTTCCATGATCCCGCCGATGTACACCTCGGTGCCGTCGCAGAGTGCGTCGACGTCGATCTCGATCGCGTCTTCGAGGAATCTGTCGACCAGCACCGGGTGTTCGGGCGAGAGCTCGGTGGCGCGGGTGATGTAGCCGTGCAGGGTCTCTTCGTCGTAGACGATCTCCATGCCGCGTCCGCCGAGCACGTAGGACGGCCGGACCAGCACCGGATAGCCGATCTCGGCGGCGATCTTGCGGGCCTGCTCGAAGCTCGTCGCGGTGCCGAACCGCGGCGCGGGCAGCCCGGCCTCGCTGAGCACCTCGCCGAACACGCCCCGGTCCTCGGCCGAGTTGATCGCCTTCGGGCTGGTGCCGACGATCGGCACACCCGCGTCTTCGAGCCGCTGGGCCAGCCCCAGCGGGGTCTGCCCGCCCAGCTGCACGATCACGCCGGCCACTCCGGGACCCGCTCCGCCCGACTGGGATTCGGCGTAGTACACCTCGAGCACGTCCTCGAACGTCAGCGGCTCGAAATAGAGCCGATCGGCCGTGTCGTAGTCGGTCGAGACCGTTTCGGGATTGCAGTTGATCATGACCGTCTCGAACCCGGCTTTGGACAGCGTGGTGGCCGCGTGCACACAGCTGTAATCGAACTCGATGCCCTGCCCGATGCGGTTCGGGCCGGATCCGAGGATCAATACTTTCGGCCGCTCGGTCTGCGGCGCGACCTCGGTTTCTGCAGCGGGGTCCAATTCATAGCTGCTGTAGTGGTACGGCGTCTTAGCCTCGAACTCCGCGGCGCAGGTGTCGACCGTCTTGAACACCGGGTGGATGCCGAGACGCCGGCGCAGCGTGCGCACACCCACCTCGCCCGCCAACTCCCGTCGCAACGAAGCGATCTGGCGATCCGAAAGCCCATTGTGCTTCGCACGGCGCAGCAGGTCGGCGTCGAGCACCGGCGCTTCGATGAGCTCGGTCCGCAGCGTGACGAGCGCGGCGATCTGCTCAACGAACCACGGGTCGACAGCGGAGACCTCCGACACCTGCTCGACCGAGGCGCCGAGCCGCAGCGCCAGCTCGATGTCGTACAGGCGGGCCTCATCCGGTGTTCTCAGCCGCTCGAGCACGTCGTCGACTTCGCCGTCGGGGTCGGGTCCGGTCCAGAAACCTGCCCTGGTCGTCTCGAGGGACCGCATCACCTTGCCGAGCGCCTCGATGAAGTTGCGGCCCAAGGACATTGCCTCGCCGACTGACTTCATCGTGGTGGTCAGCGTCGGATCCGCGCCCGGGAACTTTTCGAACGCGAACCGTGGCGCCTTGACCACCACGTAGTCCAGGGTCGGCTCGAAGCACGCCGGGGTCTCCTTGGTGATGTCGTTGAGGATCTCGTCGAGCGTGTAGCCGATCGCCAGTTTGGCGGCGATCTTCGCTATCGGGAAGCCGGTGGCCTTCGACGCCAGCGCGCTGGACCGCGACACCCGCGGGTTCATCTCGATGACGATCAGGCGGCCGTCTTCGGGGTTGACCGCGAACTGGATGTTGCAGCCGCCGGTGTCGACGCCGACCTCTCGCAGGATCGCGATGCCGAGGTCACGCATCCGCTGGTACTCGCGGTCGGTCAACGTCATCGCGGGCGCAACGGTGACCGAGTCGCCGGTGTGCACACCCATGGGGTCGACGTTCTCGATCGAGCAGACGACGACGACATTGTCGTGGCCGTCACGCATGAGCTCGAGCTCAAATTCCTTCCAGCCGTAGACCGACTCCTCGATCAACACGTTGGCCGACGGCGACACGGCCAGCCCGTCGCCCGCCATCCGGCGCACATCCTCCACGCTGTGTGCAAGACCGGAGCCCAGCCCGCCCATCGTGAACGATGGCCGCACCACCATGGGCAGGCCGAGCTCCTCGACCGTTTCCGTTACCTCCTCCATCGTGAAACACACACGGGAGCGCGCCGACTCGCCGCCCACCTTGGCGACGATGTCCTTGAACCGCTGCCGGTCCTCACCCCGCTGGATCGCGTCGAAGTCGGCTCCGATCAGTTCGACGCCATACTTGTCCAGCACCCCGTTCTCGTACAGCGCCACCGCGGTGTTCAGCGCGGTCTGCCCGCCGAGCGTCGCCAGCAACGCGTCGATCCTGTTGCCACGCTGGGCCTGCTGGGCGATCACCCGCTCGACGAACGCCGGGGTGATCGGTTCGACGTAGGTGTGATCGGCGAATTCAGGGTCGGTCATGATCGTCGCCGGGTTCGAGTTGACCAGGCTGACCTCAATGCCCTCGGCGCGCAGTATCCGGCACGCCTGTGTGCCGGAGTAGTCGAACTCACAGGCTTGTCCGATCACGATCGGCCCAGAGCCGATGACCAGCACATGTTTGAGGTCGGTGCGACGCGGCATCTAGCGCCCTCCCTTAGCCACCGCGCTCACCGGCCATCAGGTCGACGAACTGGTCGAACAGGTACTCCGCGTCGTGCGGGCCGGCAGCCGCCTCCGGGTGGTACTGTACTGAAAATGCTTGTCCGTCAACAAGTTTGACGCCCTCAACCACGCCATCGTTGGCACAGGTGTGGCTGATCTCAGCCGTTCCGAACGGGGTGTCGAATCGCTCCCCCGCCTCGCCCTCCAGGGCGAACCCGTGGTTCTGCGCGGTCACTGCTACCCGACGAGTGGCGTGGTCGATCACCGGCACGTTGATGCCGCGGTGCCCGAACGTCATCTTGTAGGTGGAGCGGCCGAGCGCGCGGCCGAGAATCTGGTTGCCGAAACAGATGCCGAACAGCGGGATCCCGGCACCGATCACCTGCCTGGTGACGGCGACAACGTGGTCGGCGGTGGCCGGGTCGCCGGGTCCGTTGGACAAAAACACCCCGTCGGGTCGCAGGTCGGCGATCTGCTCGAACGTCGCAGAAGACGGAAGCACATGACTACGGATGCCGCGCCTGGCGAAATTGCGTGGCGTGTTGGTCTTGATGCCGAGATCCAGTGCGGCGACGGTAAACCGTTGCAGGCCTTGAGGTTCCACAACATAGCCGTTAGCGGTGGTGACCTCGCCGGCCAGGTCGGCGCCGAGCATCGGCGGCTGATCGCAGACCCGCTGCAGCACCGTGTCTGCTATCGCGTCACCGGAGAAGATGCCGGCCTTCATCGAGCCGCGGGTGCGCAGGTGACGGACCACCGCGCGGGTGTCGATGCCCGCGATGCCGACGATGCCCTGCCGGACCAGCTCGTCCTCGAGGGTTCCGGTGGCCCGCCAGTTCGACGCTCGCGGCGAAGGGTCGCGCACCGCGTAGCCGGCGACCCAGATCTTGTCTCCGCGGCTCTCGGCGTCCTCCTGATTCCAACCGGTGTTGCCGATCTGCGGTGCGGTCGCGATGACGATTTGGCGGTGGTAGCTCGGATCGGTCAGCGTCTCCTGGTATCCGGACATGCCGGTGGTAAAGACCGCCTCGCCCAGTGTGTCGCCGACGGCGCCGAACGACGTGCCGGTGAACACCCGGCCGTCCTCCAGCACCAGGACCGCCTTGCTCACTGTGTCTTCTCTTTCAACCAGTCGGCGTATCTCCGGCGGTCGTCACCGCGAAACCCGGTGTCGATCTCGGTGCCCGACGGCAGCCGCCAGCGGATCGCGAGGATCCCGTCGCGCGGGACGACCTTGCCCGCGATGCCATTCTCGGTGCGGATCGCGGTGATCGACTCCTCCGGGATCCAGATCGGATCGGCACCGCTGCGCTTCACCATGATGCCTTCGGGATGCCGCGTCAGCACGGCCTTGCTGCAGTAGCCGAGATCACCAACCGCGACGCGGTCCAACCAGCTCGGGGCGAGCGTGCTGCCGACGTACAGCCCGGGGGTCGGCGCGATGATCGGCGGCCCAACAACATCGGGCAACGACGGCAGGCGTCCGATCGACTCCGCCTGCCGCTGCGCCTTCCGCAGCCAGCCGCGCAGCGTCGCGCGGATCAGCAGAAACGCCGACGCGGCCAAGACCGCCGCCATGATCAGCGACGCGATCAGCGTAGGGGTGTTCATGCCGGACACTTCCCGTCGCGGGCAGTGACTTTGCCGCGCAGCAAGGTCGCGGTGACGGTCGCGGGAAACGTCATCGAGTCGTAGGGCGTGTTGGCCGACCGGCTGGCCAGATCTGCGCCGCGCACGGTCCAGGTTGCGTCGGGATCGACGACGGTGAGATTGGCGGGCTCGCCGATAGCGAGCGGGCGGCCGTGGTCCGGCAGGCCTGCAATCTGCGCCGGGTTCTCGCTCATCACCCGGGCAATGTCGCGCCAGCTCAACAGTCCCGGCACGACCATCGTCTGCACCACCACCGACAGGGCCGTCTGCAGGCCGAGCATGCCGGCCCGCGCGTTGGCGAACTCGCAGACCTTCTCGTGCTCGGCGTGCGGGGCATGGTCAGTCGCCACGCAGTCGATCACACCGGCGGCCAGAGCCTGCCTCAACGCCTGGACGTCGGGCGCCTCGCGCAGCGGCGGATTCACCCTGTTGCGACCGTCGTAGGTGGCCAGCCGGGTGTCGTCGAGCGCGAGGTGGTGGGGCGTTACCTCCGCGGTGATCGAAATGCCCTGCGCTTTTGCCCATTTCAGGATTTCCACGGTGCCCGCCGTGGATGCGTGGCAGATGTGGACCCGTGCCCCGGCGTCGCGGGCCAGGAGGGCATCGCGCGCGACGATCGATTCCTCGGCGGCCCGCGGCCAGCCCGACAGCCCGAGGCGCGCGGCGTTCGGGCCCTCGTGCGCTACGGCGTCCGCCGTCAACCGCGGCTCCTCGGCGTGCTGGGCGATCAGCACGCCCAGTCCGGTCGCGTACTCCAGTGCGCGGCGCATCACCAACGGGTTGTGCACGCAGACGCCGTCGTCCGAGAAGATCCGCACCTGACCGGCCCCGGCATTCATCAGTCCCATCTCGGTGAGTTGGCTGCCACCCAGCCCCACCGTCACCGCGCCGACGGGATGCACGTCGACCAGACCCACCTGCTGCCCGCGGTGCCAGACGTGGTCCGTGACCACCGGGCTGTCGGCAACCGGGTTGGTGTTGGCCATCGCGAAAACAGCCGTGTAACCGCCCAATGCCGCTGCGGCGGACCCAGTTTCGATGTCCTCGGCGTACTCGCGGCCGGGTTCCCGCAAGTGGGTGTGCAGGTCGACCAGCCCCGGGAGCAGCACGTGTCCGGTCGCGTCGATCACCTCGGCGTCGTCGGGGATGTCAAGACGCGCGCCCATCCGGGCGATCTGTCCGTCCTCGACGAGCACGTCGACCCGGTCGCCCGCACCGTACGGCCGCACGCCGCGAATCAGCACGGTCACGCGCTCACCGCCTGTTGTTCAGCACCGACCAAGAGGTGGAACAACACCGCCATCCGCACATGCACGCCATTGGAAACCTGCTGCAGTACGGCGGATTGCGAGGAGTCGGCGACCGAGAACGAAATCTCCATGCCGCGCACCATCGGACCGGGGTGCATAACCACCGCGTGACCGGGAAGCATCGCTTGGCGCCGCTCCGACAGTCCGTACAGCACCGAGTATTCCCGCGCCGACGGGAAGAATCCGCCGGTCATGCGTTCGGCTTGGACCCGCAGCATCAGCATCGCGTCGGCCACCGGAAGTTCGGCATCGAAGTCATGGGAGATCGTGACCGGCCACCCCGCCACCCCGACCGGCAGCAGCGTGGGCGGCGCGACCAGCACGACCTCGGCACCCAGCGTGTCGAGAAGCAGCACGTCGGAGCGCGCTACCCTGCTGTGCAGCACATCGCCGACGATCACCACTCGCTTGCCTTCGACGCCGCCGAGCCGCTGCCGGATTGTCAGCGCGTCCAGCAGCGCCTGCGTCGGGTGTTCGTGAGTGCCGTCGCCGGCGTTGATCACCGATGGGCCGCCGCTGGATTCATCCGCGGTCCATTCCGCGAGCTGCTGAGCCGCGCCGGATGCCGGGTGGCGGATGATGAGCGCGTCGGCGCCCGCGGCGCGCAAGGTTAGCGCGGTGTCGCGCAGCGATTCGCCCTTGCCGACCGACGATCCGGTTGCGCTGACGTTGATCACGTCGGCGCTCATCCATTTGCCGGCCACCTCGAACGAGACCCGGGTACGGGTGGAGTTCTCGTAGAACAACGTGATGATGGTTCGCCCGCGCAGCGTCGGCAGCTTCTTGACGTCGCGGCCGAGCAGCGCCTGGGCGAACCGGTCGGCGTCGTCGAGGATGGCGGTCGCGTCATCACGGCTCAGGTCGGCAGCCGAGAGCAGGTGGCGGGGACTCATCGGGCGATCACCACCCCGTCGCGGCCGTCGTGCTCGGTCAGCAGCACGTGCACGCTCTCGTTGCGAGAGGTCGGCACGTTCTTGCCGACATAGTCGGCGCGCAGCGGCAGCTCGCGGTGACCGCGGTCGACGAGCACGGCGAGTTGCACGATGCGCGGGCGGCCGAGGTCGCGTAGCGCGTCGAGCGCGGAGCGCACCGTGCGGCCGGAGTAGAGCACGTCGTCGACGAGGACCACCAGAGCATCGTCGACACCGCCTTCGGGTATCGACGTATCTTCAAGTGGCCGTGGCGGTTTCATCATCAGATCGTCGCGGTACAGCGTGATGTCGAGGGCTCCGTACGGGACGGTGACGCCGGAGAAGTCGCTGATCTTTTCGGCCAGCCGCGCGGCGATCGTCACACCGCGGGTCGGAATGCCCAGCAGCACAACGCGTGGAGGACCCGCAGCGTCATCTATGGCGGTCTTCTCGATGATCTGGTGGGCGATGCGGGAAATGGTGCGGCCGACGTCCGCTGCGGACATCAATTCCCGGTCGGTGGTGCTGCCCACGTTGCGACCCGGACCTCCTTCTCCGCCTCGCGGGACGGATCGTTAAAGGATGCCAAACTGCCGCGAGCCTACCACCGCGAGCTACGCCTCCCGGACATCGGGACACCGCGGGAAATCCGCGTCTTCGGGCTCCGCCCCCGTCGCAGCCCGAAATCTGGCCGGTACGCTCATCCGGGTGCTCGACCGCAACCTGGATTCCATCCGCGAAGTTGTCGACGCCGGGCTGCTGTCGGGTGCGGTGACTATGGTCTGGCAGCGCGGAGAGGTGCTGCAACTCGGTGAGATCGGCTATCGCGACGTCTCGGCTCGGACTCCGATTCTGCGCGACACCGTTTTCCGAATCGCGTCGATGAGCAAGCCCGTCACCACGGCGGCGGCGATGACGCTGGTCGACGAGGGGAAGCTCGCGCTCGACGATCCGGTCACGCGCTGGCTGCCCGAGTTCGCCGACATGCGCGTCCTGGAGGACCCCGGTGGTCCCCTATCCAAGACCCACCCGGCCCGCCGGACGATCACCGTCGACGACCTGCTCACGCACCGCAGCGGGCTGGCATACGCGTTCTCCGTCACCGGGCCGCTGTCGCGCGCCTACCTGCGGCTGCCGACGCGCCAGTATCCCGACGCCTGGCTGGCCGAGCTTACCGCGCTGCCGCTGGTGCACCAGCCCGGTGAGCGGATGACGTACAGCCACGCCACCGACGTGCTCGGCATCATCCTGTCGCGGATCGAGGGCAAGAAACTCCACGACGTCATGGCAGAGCGCATCTTCGAGCCGCTGGGCATGCGCGACACCGGATTCTTCGTCTCCAGCGAGGGCCGGCGCCGCGCGGCGACGATGTACGCGCTGTCCGAGACCGGGCAACTCCGCGACGATGTGATGGGGCCGCCGCGGATCACGCCACCCAACTTCTGCCTGGGCGGCGGCGGGCTGTGGTCCAAGGTCGACGACTACCTGCGGTTCGCGAGGATGCTGCTGGCCGGGGGCTCGATCGACGGCACCCGGATGCTGTCCGCCGAGGCGGTGCGGCTGATGCGCACCAACCGGCTGACCGACGAGCAGAGACGGCAGCCGTTTCTCGATGCACCGTACTGGGTGGGTCGTGGATTCGGGCTGGGCCTGTCGGTGGTGATGGACCCGGCGAAATCCCGGCCGCTGTTCGGTCCCGGCGGGCTCGGCACGTTTGGCTGGCCCGGTGCGTACGGCACATGGTGGCAGGCCGATCCGACGCAGGAGCTGATCCTGATCTATCTCGTCCAGAATCAGCCGACGCTGTCGGCCGATGCCGCCGCGGCGGTGGCCGGCAACACTTCCCAGGCGAAGTTGATGACCGCGCGGCCGAGGTTCGTGCGGCGAACATATGAGGCGCTGGAGGGGTGACTTCGCCTTCGCGTTATCCGGCGCCGTGACCCGTCTCGCCTCGCACAGCGGCGGCGGCCGCCCGGATCTGCGGGGTGACGACCATGATCTGGCCCAGCACGCCATTGACGAACCCCGGCGACTCGTCCGTGGACAACTTCTTCGCCAGCTCCACCGCCTCGTCGACAGCAACCGGCTCGGGCACATCGTCGGCGTGCAGCAGTTCCCACACCGCGACCCGAAGAATCGCGCGGTCCACCGCCGGAAGCCGGTCAAGCGTCCAGCCCTGCAGATGCGCGGAGATCAGATCGTCGATGTGCGCGACGTGCTGGGTCACACCTCGCGCGACCGTGACCGTGTACGGGTTCAGCGGCGTCACCCCGGCCTGCTGCTCGGCCAGAGCGGTGCGGCCGTCGGCGACCTCGGCGGGCGTCAAGCCGCGCGCTTCTGCTTCGAACAGCAAGTCCACAGCACGTTTTCGTGCCTGATGACGGCCGCGCTCAGGCATTCACCCGGCCCAGGTAGCTGCCGTCGCGCGAGTCGACCTTCAGCTTGTCGCCGGTGTTGATGAACAGCGGCACATTGATCTGTGCGCCCGTCTCCAGCGTGGCGGGCTTAGTTCCCGCACTGGAGCGATCACCCTGCAGGCCCGGCTCAGTGTGAGTGACTTCCAGTTCGACCGTTACCGGCAGCTCGAGGTACAGCGGGGCGCCGTCGTGAAACGCCACCTGGACCGGCATTCCCTCGAGCAGGAACCGCGCCGCGTCGCCGACCAGCGACTCGGGCAACGGATGCTGCTCATAGTCCTCGGCGTCCATGAACACGAAGTCCGACCCGTCGCGGTACAGATACGTCGTATCGCGCCGGTCCACGGTCGCCGTTTCCACTTTCACCCCCGCGTTGAAAGTCCTGTCGACCACCTTGCCCGACAGCACGTTCTTGAGCTTGGTGCGCACAAAGGCCGGGCCCTTGCCGGGCTTGACATGCTGGAACTCGACGATCTGCCACAGTTGTCCGTCGATCTGCAGCACTAGGCCGTTCTTGAAGTCGGCAGTCGATGCCACGGTCGGTTGTTCTCCTAGGTTGTGTTTGAGTGTCTCACTACGTCAGGATCGCGAGGTCCTTCGGGAACCGGGTCAGCAGTTCCGGGCCCTTCTCGCCCACGATCAACGTGTCCTCGATGCGCACACCGCCGCGGTCGGGAAGATACACACCGGGTTCCACCGTCACCGCGGAGTCGGCCCGCAGGGTCGCGGCGGACCCGGCGCTGATCCCCGGCGCTTCGTGGATCTGCAGTCCGACGCCGTGACCCAGGCCGTGGCCGAATTTCTCGGCATAGCCCGCATCGGCGATCACCCTGCGCGCGGCGGCATCGACGTCCTTGCAGGCCTGGCCGGGTGCCAGCGCCTCGCGCCCGGCCCGCTGCGCGGTCGCGACCAGGCCGTAAATGTCGTGCTGCCACTGCGCAGCCCGGTCGAGGACGAACGTCCTCGTCATGTCGGAGTGGTACCCGGCGACGAGCGCACCGAAGTCGATCTTCACGAAATCCCCCGACACCAACTCGGCATCGGTCGGCCGGTGATGAGGGATCGCCGAGTTCGGTCCCGCCGCGACGATCGTCTCGAACGACACCCCGTCGGCGCCGCGATCCATCATCAGGGACTCGAGATCGCGGGCCACCTGGCGTTCCGTGCGGCCGGGTCGCAGTCCCCCGCCCTCGATCAGATCGGCCAGCGCGGCGTCGGCCGCTTCGCAGGCGAGCCTCAGCAGGGCCTTCTCCCCGTCGTCCTTGACCTCTCGTAACGCCTCGACCGTTCCCGACGCCCGCACCAATTCGACCTCGCCGGCCACCCGGGCCAACTCGTCGAAGCTGTCGACCGTGACGACCTGACTCTCGAAGCCCAGCCGGGCCACGCCCTCGGCCGCGGCACACCAGGTGAGATGCGGCCCGCACGCCCGCTCGATCTCGAGCCGCACATCCGGTGCCTGCTGCGCGGCTTGGGTGCGGTACCGGCCGTCGGTGGCCAGTGCGGCGGGGGCATCGGCGTCGGCGAAGACCAGCAGTGCCGCGTTCGAACCGGTGAAGCCGGACAGATAACGCACATTGACCAGGTCAGTTACCAGCATCGCGTCCAGCCCGGCCATCTCGAGCCGGCGGCGCAGGTTGGCGCGTCGCTGGGAATATGTCACGACTCTTGACGCTACCCGCTAGGCTGTCCGCCCATGAGGTCATGGTTGCTGCGCGGGCTCATCTTCGCGGTCGGGATGGTTGTCCTGCGGCTGGTTCAGGGGCGGATGATCAACACCTGGGAGACGCACGCCCAGCTGATCAGCATCGTTCTCGTCGTGATCTTCGCCATTGTGGCGTTGATCTGGGGTTTCTTCGACGGGCGCAGCGACGCGCGGGCGCAACCCGACCCCGACCGACGCCTCGACCTGGCGATGACGTGGCTGCTGGCCGGTCTGGTCGCCGGCCTCTTGTCGGGCGCGCTGGCATGGCTGATCTCACTCTTCTACCTGAACATCTACACCGGCGGGGTGGTGAACGAGCTGACGACGTTCGCCGCGTTCACCGCGCTGCTGACGTTCGTGATGGCCACGATCGGCGTCGGGATCGGCCGCTTCCTGGTCGACCGGCGCTACAACCGGGAGCACCCCGTCCCCACTCACGAGGGCAGAGGCGGCCCCGACACCGACGTGTTTGCCGCGGTGAAGTAGGACTCAGCAGCTGCGGGCGAGGTAGCGCAGGGCCAGTAGGTAGCTCTGCACTCCCAGCCCGGCGATCACGCCCGTGGCGACCGGGCTGATAAAGCTGTGATGGCGAAACTCCTCGCGGGCGAAGACATTTGAGATGTGCACCTCGATCAGCGGCGCTGTCAACTCCGCACACGCGTCGCGCAACGCGACCGAAGTGTGCGTCAGGCCGCCGGCGTTGAGGATCACCGGCTCGCCCGCGTCGGCCGCGCGGTGAATCAGATCGATCAACTCGGCTTCGCTGTCGCTTTGCCGCACCACGACTTTTAATCCGAGCTCGGTGGCGGTCCGCTCGATCAGCGCAACGAGCTCGGCATACGTGGTGGCCCCGTACACCTGTGGCTCGCGCAGACCCAACCGGTTCAGGTTGGGGCCGTTCAACACGTTGACCGTCGTCACTGTTTGTCTCCCACCTCGGCGTAGGCGGCGGCCAGCAGCGAAGGGTCTGGCCCCTCCAGGCGGCCGGGCTTGGCCAGGCCGTCGAGCACGACGAACCGCAGGGTCCCGGCGCGCGCCTTCTTGTCACCGGCCATGAATTCGATCAGCTGCGGCAGCGCGTCCAGGTCGTAACTGACCGGAAGACCGAGCGAGGTGAGGATCGAGCGGTGCCGGTCGGCTGTCGCGTCGTCGAGCCTGCCCGCGCACCGGCCCAGCTCGGCGGCGAACACGAGTCCGACAGACACCGCCGCCCCGTGCCGCCACTGGTACCGCTCGCGGCGTTCGATGGCGTGGGCCAGCGTGTGACCGTAGTTGAGGATCTCGCGCAGCTGCGATTCCTTCTCGTCGGCCGCCACCACGGCGGCCTTCACGGCAACGGCGCGGCGGATCAACTCGGGCAGCACCGATCCAGTCGGGTCGAGCGCTGCCTGCGGGTCGCGCTCGATGATGTCGAGGATCATCGGGTCGGCGATGAACCCGGCTTTTACCACCTCCGCCATCCCGGCGACTATCTCATTGCGCGGCAGCGTTTTCAGCGTCTCGAGGTCGACGAGCACGGCCCGGGGCTGATGGAACGCGCCGACCAGGTTCTTGCCCGCCTCGGTGTTGATGCCGGTCTTCCCGCCGATCGCGGCGTCGACCATGCCGAGCAGCGTGGTAGGGACATGCACGATCGACACTCCGCGCAGCCACGTTGCAGCGGCGAATCCCGCGACGTCGGTGGCCGCGCCGCCGCCGAGGCTGACGATCGCGTCGCGGCGACCAAGTCCGATGCGGCCCAGCACTTCCCAGATGAAGCCGACGACCCGCAACTCCTTGCCCGCCTCGGCATCGGGTATCTCGACTCGATGTGCATCGATTCCCTTGTCGGACAACGATGTTCGTATCTGCTCGGCCATGGCCGACATCACCGGCTGGTGCAGGACCGCAACCCGGTGGGTGCCGTCGAGCAGGCGCGCCAGCTCGCCCAGTAGCCCAGAGCCGATGATCACCGGGTACGGCGGCTCGACATCGACCTGGACCGTGGCGGATTCAGTCACGACGCCTCCGCTCGGCGCAGCGCGCGGCCAGTGCCGCAGGGCTCGGTGGTGTTTGCGTGGTTTCAGTCGGTGTCAACGAGATCGGCGATCGCCGCCAGGTCGGGCGTCGCCTGCGCCGCGGCCGGGACTGCGGGTTCTCCAGCCGCGTGATGATGTGCCGCACCACGGCGCCGGGATTGCGGCGGTTCGTGCTGATGCGCATCGTCGCCGCGCGGCGGTAGAGCGGAGTCCTGTCGGCCACCAGCGCTCGGTATTTTGCGGCCGGATCCGGACCGGCCAGCAGCGGGCGCACGGTGTTGCCGCTGGTTCGCCGGATCCCCTCGGCGGCATTGATTTCCAGGTAGACCACCGTGTGTCCGACCAGCACGTCGCGGACCCCGGGGCTGGTGATCGCGCCGCCGCCGAGCGCGAGGACGCCGTCGTGCTCGCTGAGCGCCGCCCGAATCACCTCTTCTTCGATTCGGCGAAACTCCTGCTCGCCGTCGGTGGCGAACAACTCGGCGATGCTGCGGCCCGTCTTCGTCTCGATCGCCGCGTCTGAGTCAAGAAAATCCACGTCCAGCGCCCGGGCCAGACGTCGCCCGATCGTCGACTTGCCGGAGCCGGGCAGCCCGACCAGAACGGCCTTGGGTGCCATCGCGGTTACCCCGACGCCCGCGCGTCATGGTCCCGAGCGGCAATGGCCTCCAGATATGACGCGATGTTGTTCTTGGTCTCGGTGATCGAATCGCCGCCGAATTTCTCCAGTACCGCGCGTGCGAGCACCAGTGCCACCATCGACTCCGCGACGACACCGGCAGCGGGCACGGCGCACACGTCGGAACGCTGGTGGATCGCGACGGCCTCGTCGCCGGTCGCCAGGTCGACCGT
>Ga0153922_1000105_pt1 | contig 33958 bp, 37 predicted proteins | sample TSNJ006MetaG_FD_104723 | JGI IMG/M metagenome (GOLD analysis project Ga0153922, IMG submission 104723) | Attine ant fungus gardens microbial communities from New Jersey, USA - TSNJ006 MetaG | ecosystem: Host-associated > Fungi > Mycelium > Unclassified | place: USA: New Jersey, Brendon T. Byrne... | reverse complement strand
TTTGTTGATTAAATCATCACGTAGTGTACTCATCACACCACCCCTCCTAAGTATATTTTACCATATAAGAGGAGCAATGTTAAGGTTATCAACGGTTTAACTGACTACCACCTTAAATTTTTACCCCTGCTTTCTCAAATCCATTCTTCCATGTCTGAAGCCAGGCAAGCGATATATCTCTCGGACTTAAAATGGCAGTCGTGCTTTTCCATTCCTTGCTTAAATCCATTGCTATTTGTTTCATACCATGTCCAAATTGTAAGTATAACTCCATTAAGTCCTTCTTTATACTATAGAATCATTCCAAAGTCTTAGAAGTCGTTGCCGGTTTTCTGGTAATATGTTTCTGCATTAATCCCATAAATTGCATATCATTGTCGCCATCAATCACAATATTCTGACTTGAGTTTCCGTAGGCTTGTTTTTCCTTGAATTTGACCTGATTATGAAGTATAATCATTCCAGTGTAGCATTTGTGTGGATTTATTTTGAAAAGATACAGAAATTTAATTAGGAGGTGTGTTTCAATGAGTAATTATGAATTTGACGGTGAAAAATATAAGCAGGCTTCAAAGCATCAAAAGGAATGGGGCAATTCTTTGATATCGTCATTAAATCTAAAAGGCAATGAAAATATTTTAGATTTAGGTTGTGGTGATGGAGTATTGACAGAGCAATTATCAAAATTGGTTCCACTAGGTAATGTAATTGGTATTGATGCGTCTAAAGGCATGATACAATCAGCACTAAAATTAAAAAATAAAAATCTAAGTTTTGATTGCTTAGATATAGACAAAATAGATTTTAATGAACAATTTAATGTTATCTATTCAAACGCCGCACTTCATTGGGTTAAAGACCATGAACGGTTATTAAGAAATTGTATAAAAGCTCTAAAACCAAACGGATATATTGCTTGGAATTTCGCTGGACACGGTACGTGCAAAAATTTCAATACAACTTTAATAGATGTTATGTGTTTTCCAGAGTATAAGAAGTATTTTACTGATTTTGAATGGCCATGGTATATGCCAAAACGAGATGAGTATGTGAAATTAGTTTCATCATCAGGATTTACCCAATATGAAGTAAAGGAAGAAAATAAGGATAGATATTTTTTAGATAGTGAAGAATTAATAAAATGGATAGACCAACCTAGTATAGTACCATTTATATGCCAAATCCCAGATGAAAAAAGAAAGGTCTTCCGAAAAAAGGTCATTGATATGATGCTTAGTAAGACCTTATTATCTGATGGACAATGCTTTGAAACATTCAGAAGAATAAACATAATTGCTTATAAATAAAACAAGGCTTAAAGCTCTGTTTTATTTTTCATGTGACATAACAAGATGTAATTGCATATTTACAATCACACTTTATTTCAGCATATTTTGTTTAATTCCCGCCGGATTTGCCGACCCGTATTGACTTCGATAAGCGACAATATTATCTGGTATTAATTGAATTTTTCTTTAACATCCACTGCTTTACTGTATCATCAGCAAAAGAAACCTCAATGGCATTTTCAGTGATTTTTCTAATGTCTAAATCAAAATACTCACAAAGAACAGCAAATTCATGACTTAAAGTGGTATTCGATACAGAGCGATTATCTGTATTCACCGTTGCCCGTATCCCTTTATCCATGAACTTTTTTATGGGATAATCTTTTAAAGACAGGACTGCCTTTGTATGTAAGTTGCTGGTTGGACACATTTCTATGCCTATTCCTTTTTTTGCACAGTCTTCCATGAGGGCTTTATCTTTTGCCAGGGCAATGCCATGACCTATTCTTTTAGCGCCAAATGCTATGGCCGCTCTGACATTCTCCACACTCCCGCATTCTCCTGAATGAATCGTAAACGGTATCTCAAGCCGTGTGGCTTCCGCAAATATGTCTTTATAAAGCTTTGTCGGATAGTGAATCTCATCTCCGGCCAAATCTATGGCACATACACCATGTCCTAAAAATTCTCTTGCCCTTTTTAAAGTATCCCTATTCTGTACGGACGTAAAGTGGCGCATACAGCATAGAATCACATTCCCTCTGATATCGTAGTCTTGCTCTGCCTGACGGATTCCCGAAATAACAGCTTCAATGATGTCTTCTGAAGACAATCCGGAAACCCTGGTCAATAAGGGGGCAAAACGGATTTCCTGATATATCACGTTCTCTTTCGCCGCTTCTGCCATCAATTGATATGCCGCAGCTTTAAAATTCTCTTTCGTTTCCAAGCAGCTTAAAGGCAGTTCAAACTTCTGCAAATATTCGGATAAATCCGTACAAGAGTCATCAACCTGCAGGCTTTTTAACAGTACTTTCTCTTCGGGAAGGGATTTCCCCATATTATCAGCCAGCTTCTGAATGGTCTGCAATGACAGTGAGCCATCTAAATGACAGTGTAAATCTACTTTTGGAAGTTCTACATACTTATTCATGTCCTTCACCTCTTTCTTTGTCTGCATTCATTAATTGTTGATAAATATCCCTCTTTCTAAGACCGCGGTCTGCTGCGACGGCTTTCATCGCTTCCATCTTCAGCATCCCCTGATTAAGATAAATATTCATATGCTCCTGAATCGTTATCTTTTCCCACTGCCTCTGAGCTTCTTTGTGAAGCTTTTCAATATCTGCACCTTCAACAATAATCACATATTCACCTTTTGGCTCATGTTCTTTATAATAAGAGAGTGCTTCTTCAAGTGTTGTCCTCATCACCGTTTCATATCTTTTTGTTAATTCCCTGGATAATGTGATTTGGCGGTTGCCGATTGCCTTCATCAATGCCTTTAACGTCTTTGCCAGCCTGTGCGGTGCTTCATAAAAAACAGTCGTCCGCAGCTCATTCTTTAGCCGTTCTAATACAAGAGCGCTTTCTTTTTTATCCGCAGGTAAAAAGCCCTCAAAGCAAAACCTTCGTGTCCTTAGTCCTGACAGAGTCAAAGCTGTAATACAGGCCGAAGGACCCGGCAGTGATGTTACCTCAATTCCCGCTTCATAACACATCTTAACCAGTTCTTCGCCCGGATCAGAAATCGCCGGTGTTCCGGCATCGGTCACCAGGGCTATATTTAGACCTTTTGACATTTGCCCGATTAAATAATGCGCTTTGTCAATTTTATTAAACTCATGATAGCTTGTCATTGGTGTTTTTATTGCAAAATGATTTAACAGCTTCAGACTATGCCTTGTATCTTCTGCAGCAATTAGATCAACCGTTTCGAGGGTTTCCAACACCCGTAAGGTGATATCGCCTAAATTCCCTATGGGGGTGGCACATAAAAATAATTTCCCGGACATATTTTACTCCTTTAAATATACAATTGAACCTCTCAAAAAATTATAGCATAGTCAATATCCGTTGGCAATTAATTTCGCACATTTGTTCGGCAAGCAGAGTCTATGAACTTTCCAGAAATTTCCTATTAATATTCTATTGAATTAATCAGTCCGCCAATATATAATTAGTTAATTGTATATGTTTATATCTTCGGGTTGACAACTCAGAAAGGGGCACATTTTATGCTTGAAAATATATATATTAAACATACTATCCCTCCAGGACCGCAATTGCTTTTACCCAGAGTCCAGATTAATAGCCTGTTACCCCGAGCGGTAAAAAGTAATCTTGTTACAATGACAGCCGGGACCGGTTATGGGAAAACCCAAACTGTCTCAACGTTTTTAAAACATCATCGTTACCGTGTTGCCTGGCTGCAGCTCTCTAAATTAGATAATTTCTCGGCTAGATTTTGGAAAGGATTCCTTGATGCATTATCACCACATCATGAAGAAGTTATCTCATATTTAGAACAGCTTGGTTTTCCCGAATCAGCAGCAACATTTGACCGTTTCCTACACATTTTAGCCAAAGAGATTCACCGCAGCAAACGTCTTGTCTTTGTTTTTGATGACCTTCACTTAATTAGCAATGAATCCATCAACCAATTCTTTGAAAATCTCATTTCAGCAAACATAGAAAATCTTTGTATTATATTATTATCCCGAACAGCTATAAACTTTACTAATCGTTTAAATAATCATTTTACGGAAGAAGATTTACGTTTTTCATTATCTGAGACCGAAAAATATTTAAAAATGCAGGCGATTTCCCTGACGGCGACTGAGGTCGAAAAGATTCAAACATATACCGGGGGTTGGCCATTGGCAATTTATCTTATATCTCTAAACTTAAAAAAAGATCTCAACTTATATATTGATCCATTGATTGGCTCAAAGCCTATTATTTTTCTGATGATTGAAAAGGAACTTTTTTTCCGGTATAAGCCTCATTGGCAAGAATTTTTTATTAAACTTTCTTTTTTGGAAGAAGTTCCTATCGGCCTTATGCGCGAACTTTCTCAGGAAAGTGTCGATACGATGATGGGTATTCTCGCCGACAATATGTTTATCCAATACAATCCCTATACCTGTAAATATTATTTTCATCACATATTTCTCAATTTTTTACATGAAAAACAAATTCATCTTAATTCCCAAAGCATTGATGAAGTATATGTGACGGCCGCCAAATGGTATGAGAAAAACGGCTTAAAGATTGATGCCATGACATATTATGAAAAATGCCGATGCTATGATGAAATCTGGCAACTCATATTACATATGCCGCCTGAACGTCACCCGAAAAATAAAGCATCACGCCTTATTAATTTTTTGAATAATTTCCCTCAAGATTTTCTCAAAAAACATCCGATGGCAAGCGTTATTCGGGCCTCATTTATGCTAAACAATCTGGAATTAGAACCCGCCGCGAAAGATTTACTGACTTTAATCAACGAACTGAAAGCCCAACCGGAAACTGCCGAAAACAACATTGTCTTAGGCGAAGCCTACATTGTCCTGGCACTTATTAAATTAGCCCAGAAGGAGTATGGCTATGTCCATTATTTCAAAATGGCAGATATCCTTTTGCCTGAAGGCAGTATGCGAAATTACAGTAATATTAAAATAGTCGACAGTAACAATTCACTTAATCCAAATAGCCTTGAAGGATGCGAAATTGAGAAATTTCAAAAATCCCTTGATGAAGCAATGCCTTATGCTTCAAGAGTGATGCACGGTTTCGGATATGGCATTGAGTCTTTATCAAAAGCGGAAATGGCTTACTTTAAGGGTGATTTTATCCAAGCACAACGCCATATCTTTGAGGCCATTTACCGAGCGCGCCAAAAGAAACAAAAGGATATTGTCTGCAACGCATTCTTCTTATTAATGAAAATCACATTCGTACAAGGAGATTACAACGCAACAATTGATTATATGACTCAACTGACGGAATATGCCGAAAATTCGGCAAATTTCTTAAGTATATTGGATATTGCCAAAAGCTGGTTTTTTCTCAAAATTGGAAATAATGAAAGGATACCCCGATGGCTTTTAAATGATACCTTAAACGAACAGATCCATCCTCCAATCAGTGTCGGCAAAGACAGACTTGTCAGGGTTCATTATTTTTTGACAGAAGAAAGGTATGATGAGCTATTTGCTTTTTCAAGACAATTAGATACCTTGTATCAGAAAAAAGGCTTATGGATGGATTTGATAATCCTGAGAATTTTTAACGCCCTTTCTTTTTATTATATCGGTGATCTCCGGCAGTGCATCAATGTCTTTCAATCACTATATGATATTGTCCATGAAAATCATTTCGTTATGCAGTTTATAGAAATGGGGCAGCATATGTGTGCTATGATTGACAATATCAGACGGTTCGGCAATCACAATCTCCCCGAAGACTGGCTTAATTATATTTATTCCAAAGCTTCCATTTATGCTAAACGTCAGGTTTTTTATAAAAAAAAGTATATTGCGGCAAATCAATCTGAAAATGCGGCTCATGTTCGTCTCACAAGACGTGAAAAAGAAATTCTGCGAAATCTGTGTCAGGGACTTACCAGAGACGAAATCGCCGCAAGCCTTACCATTTCTATTAATACCGTAAAAAGTGCATTACAGCACATTTATAATAAGCTCGGCGCAGCCAACAGCGCAGATGCTGTAAGAATCGCCATACAGATGAAAATTGTTTAAACCAAAAAGAAGAGTATCGCATCTTTAGCATACTCTTCTTTCCATTATTCACACGCCCACATCAAGAGAAACAATCCACTCAGCAACCTGCTTCAAATCATCTAATACTTCTTGACCGGCAACTTCTGTATGCTGTCTCCATACTTCATATTTTTCTTTCTCCGCCCTCTGCTTTTTACGAAGCTTAAGTGCTTCAAGCTCGGCATCAATTTTAGCCCGTTCTATAATCAGTCTGGCATTGGTGTTCGCTTTTTGGATAGATTCATCTTCATCTAATTTGCATTTCAAATCCACGACCTCTGCCTCTGCCTGCGATAACTTCTGCTGCAGGCTTTCAAGCTGTAAACTTAACTCTCCTTCTCGTTCTGTGAACATATTCTGCAATTCCATAATCTTATGATATACATCTTTGCGTTTAAAGCCAAAGAAGGCTCTTTTTATAGTCATTTGTTCAATATATTTTGTTATTTCAGCCATATTTTCATTTGGCATCTTCGTTTCATTCATCGTCTGTTCAACCCTTTCATCATCCCAAGTGCCGCACCTGGCTAAAACTATTTTGATACTCAAATCGAGCCGCAATTATCTGCTATAATAGCTTTTTATTATATATACTTTATCCTCTTCAATTATTGGATTGTCTTCAGGCTCCAAACTCAGAATCGCATGCTTTAACAATGAATTTTGCTGCGAACTTTGGACAAAATTATTGTCATTATAAATATCCGGTGTTCTAAAACAGCGAAATCCGGTAGCTTCGGCCTCTGTAACCACAACATTATTTTGCGAGCTTGTACAATGGGCAACCAAAAGCCGGCCGGCCTCGTTCCGACCTACCACTATCCCCACATGACTCACATCAGCGAAAAAAGCCAGATCTCCCGGTTTTGCGTTATTCCCGTCAACGGCAGTGGATTTCGCCCATTGATTATTCGTTCCATTCCCCACTTTAGCGGTTGTGTCTTCCCCTGCAGCATTATTAAATACCCAGTTCACATATCCGGAGCAATCCAGCCCAAAGGGCCGAAGCGTCCCGGTAGATCTGCTCCCGGCACTGGTTACATATGATTGCCCTCCCCAACGGTCATCCCAGCCGATGACCGAAGATTTACCGCCCCAGAAATAAGAAATTTTACCTTGAAGTGAGTATGCATTTAAAACAACGCAAAGACGTTCATTACTGATATTCTCAGATATATTGCCCATTATTTTTAGCAGCTCTTCTTCCCCTAATTCAATGTTTCTACTGCTTCCCCTTTGTAGGATACTATGAGGTAATTCAGCTGCCGAAACTGTTGTTACCGATAGCGCTGCCATAACACATATCAGCCCGAAACATATCCATCTATTTCTACGCTTTGGCTTGTCTGTCTTTTTCTGAATATATGACAATTGCTCACCTCATACCTTTATTTATCAAATTCGTAATCGAGTCTAACTTTTTATCTTGTTCCTTCAGTAATTCTTTAAACTCCTCCTCTTCTTGCAAGCCCTTATCTGCTTCAGGATATTTTAAAGCTTCGGTATCAGCTTCATAGTCTTGAAACCTAATCAGCTTTAAGACACTGTTTTCCAGTTCAGCCAGGACACTTTTTAATTTCTCCATCGCTAAACTCCTATCGTTACAATATTTTTGTATCATTTTATTGGCCGCTTCCTGAACTCGGCACTCAAATGATGCCTCCATTTCAGCACATCTGCGCTCGGCATCCGCTTTGATTTGTTTTTCTATTTTCTGAATTTCAAAATTTTTCTCATCATCCTTTTGCCTGATGATATGTTCAATTTGCATTTCCTCACTTTTTTTCATTTCTTCAAGGCCTATTTTAAGTGACTCAAGTTCCTTAATTTTATCATTATATAGTTCATGAAGACGATTTTTTACCTCATTTGATGATTCATATTGTATATTGTCCATTTTGTATCCTCCGCGCTTTATTTAGTAAGTTGATTGATGATTCTCAGTAATTTTTTTTCTTTTTTTGTCATTACTTTAATAACTGCTTTTGCTTCGTTTAAATTCGATTGATAGACAACATCTACAAGATGCCAAAATGCCATGTTCATATATCCGCTATCAATGGAATAGAAACAAACTGCTTCCCATAGTTTTTTTGCTGTTTCTCCTTTTTGATTTCTGTTGGCATATTCCGCCATTACCATAAACCTGATCGTTGCCGCTCTGTTGATATACAGTTCGTCATCAATCATAATCGCCAATTCTTCATCGGTATCATTAACAAAAAAATCGAATCGAGAAATGTCCCCGGTCCGTTCCAGCATTGGTCCAAAAAGGGGATCGGTATCATAAATACCATTATTAATTCGTTCTTTTATTTTGACAGGCTGAATATTTTCACACGCTTCCGGCTCCTTAGAATACTCTGCTTCTCTCTTTAAAGGACTTAAAAGCCCCTCGAAGTCAAAACCGATTTTTTCAATATTCCATTGTTCTTCATTGCCACTGTCTACTCTATTGCTCTTTAGCTCATCCATCTCTAAATCTTTGATTCTTTTTATGACTTTTTCTCGTTCTAAATTTGCTAAATGTATTTTTCTATCTTCTGCCTCATCTGCATCCTTATGAGCATTCATCACACTACACACTCCCTTCTTTATTCATTTATGACGCCATATTGCTTAAGAAGCTCATCTATGTAAACTGCAAAGGGATTTTCACTGGTTGATTTTTCCTGAGGCTCTTTTTTCAATATGTTATCATCGTTTTCAACAAACGCCTCCAGACCCTCCACCTGAAAAAATATCAGCTCAACTTGGCATGATAACTCACCTTCTTGATTCATCATTGCCTCAAAATCCACACCTGGATTGGCAGCCTTAAGTTCTTCAGGTATATTTGTCGTAGTGTTTAGTTCGATATTTATCTCCAATCCCATATTCACAATAATTTTCTCATTTTTATCAATCAAATTCAGCATTTTTAATATTTCTTCATAGGTTCCGGCAAAGCCAACACTAAAAGATTCTCCATATATTGTGTTTTCCTCGATATTTTCCGCTAAGCTTTCCTCTGTTCTCTCCACAGCAGGCGTTTCAATCGTGAATTCTTTCGCTCCGTTATATTTGAGCTCTAACAGTCTGACTTGTGATTCCCTACAAAAATCATAGATTTTTACAATTAATTCTTCCTGTGCTGTTTTACCATAATAACGGGAAACCATACGCTCAATTTCCTCTTCAAGGATGCCAAGTTTTTCTTCCGTGGCTTTTAATGTTCCCAGTTTAATTTGCTTGGCTTCATATTCCGATTTAACCAGTTCTAAATCCTCCTTTATTATCCCGATATCGGAAGTAAGAGGCTTATAAAGCATCAGATAAATCATAACCGTTCCGACTGCAAAAATCAGTCTTAATATGATGATAATTTTCTTTTTATTCATATTCCCTCCTGGTCCTTATCATCAGTTATATCACTATTCCTGATATCTCCACCAAGAATCCACCCGCCTGAAATAGTAAGTTGAACATTGAATTTATAATTGTAGACGACTTCTTCAATCTGTGATCCGATAAAAATATAGGTGGCAAATTCCTCTTCCAACGTATTAACTGCTATATTTTCAAATAGTCCGCAATGATTAAGGTTATATTCGAATTGAGCAATATCTAAAACATCAGTGCCATAGCCCTCGATTGTCATTTGCTTTTCGGTAATTGTTACAACACCAAAATATAAGGATTTTGTTAACTCTCCTGCCAGAGTTTTGATAATTTCTTCTCTTACTGTATGATATTCAAATATGACAGCAGACAACCTGAGTAAGCAGCTATAACTTTTTTGAATTTCTTCCAGCCTGGCCTCTTTAAGACTCACTGAATTTAACTGTTCCTGGAAGTCCGGATTAGTCATAATGGCATTCATTTGGTTCATTTCATTTTCCAAGCTGATATATTCCATCTTTTTTGATGTATAAAGCAATATCATCAAAGTCAATGCTATAGAAATAACGGCAAACATCAATATTCCCGATAGATTTGCTTTCTTTTTCTTTTTTTTAATCGCTTCAAAAAAATTTATATCCATACAAAGACCTCGCTTATCATTAATTTCGAATCAGGGCACAAATGGCATTTAAATAAACCGGTATCTGTGCTCTGTCGACTTTTCCTGTCACACTATCATTTATCATCATAAGTCTCGTCTTCATATTAAATCGCTTCTGGAAATAGGCATCCAGATCACATATAAAAGAACATCCTCCGTATAGCAGTATTTCATCAATATCGCCATTTTCCCTGATTGTATACTTCAGCACCTGATTAATCTCATCTGCCCATCGGTCGATGACGTTCATCATGCCTCTTAAGACAAGTTCTTCTCTGTAATCGGCTTGTTCCGGCGACCATCTTTCAGAGGTACTGCACGCACTGCTTAACTTTACAATGCTGATCTTATCCATATTGCTGATTTTCAGCCGTTCGGCATCTTTCTCTCCGATTTCAGAATTAGCCAGCAAAACTTCATTGAGCATATAACCGCCAATATCAAGCTTCTTACTGAACAGGCAATCTTTATGATGAAAAAATGAGATATTAAATTGACTATGACCCATATCAATAAAAACAAGATTTTTATTTTCAAATTCCTTTGTGGATTTAAGCCGCATAAACTTTTCCAGAGCATTGGTATGGGTGTCTAAAGCATAGGCTCTTAAATGTAAGTTTTGCAAAATATCCCTGTAATCTAATGCGAGATTTTTGGGCATGGCGCATACCATTAACCTCATCTGTTGTCCATTTTCACCCGCATTGCTGTCTAAGACCTTATACTGTATAATATAAGCCTCCGGATTAATCGGAATATATTGACCAATCTCATAAGTAATCAACCCCATAATTTCCTTTTTATTTACCCAGGGAAGCAGAATTTCGCGGCGGATGACCTCACTGCTTTCCACCGTACAGGCAAAATTCTTCTTTTTAATTTTCTCATGCCACACTAGATTGGCAAGTGCTTCCTCCGCATTACGTTTTTCGACTAATTTTCCATCCTTGACACTATGATCAATCATTTCTATTTGGCATACTTTCTTTAAAACAATTTTATGATTCTTATATTGACCAACAGCAATTTTTATAGTATGAGAACCGACATCAAGCCCCACTAAAAGCTTTGAACTCCGTTTCAATTTAAAAGACTTGATTTTAGGCTTTTTTACTTTTTTTTTGATAGTTCCACTTCCCTTCCGATTATAAAATAGCATTATCTTAAATCATATTTTTTTGACAGGTAGCCCAAAACATCACCATAGCTGGCTGCTTCCAAAGCCTGATTGTAGACAATAATTTCCGCTAACTTCACCCCATCGGCTCCCAACCTCATCTTTCCGGAATCAATGCGCGGCTCGGTATCGCTCAAGGACATTTCCTGCGGCGCTCCAGAGTTTACGGTAAGGGAAAGGGTTCCCAATTCCATATTGGCGGTAATACCCAAAACATACCAATGATCATTGTCGACACCGTCAATCATTAAATCGTCCTCAAAAAGCTTGAACGAATCCAAAGCGAGATTCCAGCTATTGGCAGAAATAAATGGCTTGCTTATACCGTCTGATCCTGTATATACAACGGCAAACAGCGTAAATTCAGACATCGGTTCAAGATCTGATTCTATCTGTGCTGTCACGCCGCTGCCAAAATCCAGAACGTTGGCATAGGCATCCCCGAACGGAAGAGTGGTGTTCGCTATTAGGGAATCTTGCGGCATGAGGATGGCATTATGCCCATGACCCGTAAAATCAGTCCATTTCTTTATGCTGCCGGAAGCAGACGAATACGTTTCATAGTCATCGATACCAACTAGCGATGCATCCAGATGCATCCTAAGACTGCTGCCGGTGACCGGAAGTCCGGATATGTATACCGGATTGCTGACTGCCGGCGTACCCATTTTACCGGAAGTCGCCACAGGTGTTGCTGCTAACAGCACATGCCGTCCCCGATAAGTCTCCAAACTTAAATCCATCTTTTCGGATGTTCCGGCCGAGCCGCCTATGGCAACATAATCCGTTGGAAATGTGGGATAATAGTCACTATTTAAATAATCCGTTTCATCATTGCTGCGGATATAATAACCTTCCTTTGATACATACCAACGGTAGGTTGTCATCAAGTACAAGGACGAATCCTCCACATTCAACGTTTCCGTCGAGCTGACCGACAGATCATTGTTCAAATAAGAAGCGGTTGTATCATTTCCCTTCATTAACTGAGCCAAAACTGTTATGTGAGGAACCGGTAATTCGCCATAGGTATTTTCGCCTACCAGACTCCATGCCGATCCATATTTCCCCGCTATGTAAACCTCATAGGTGGTGACCGTCTTTCCAAACACAGAATAACTCTGAGTCGGGTATCCTGATAGATCAGGGGTCGCCAATTCTAACTCATCGCGAATATCTTGTATGGCATTTTCCATTTCTTGCATGATGACATAGGTGTCAGCAGTCAAACCTTTCATTTTGTGCAAATATGCATATGCATGGGTAATACCCATGACAAGAACGACAGAAATGGCTGAAAGGATACAAACGCTTATGATTGCTTCAACCATGGAAAACCCTTTTTGTTTCATGCTGCGTCCCCTCCTTTTCGTTCGCTTTCTTTACCAGGACGGTCCATTGATGAACCACATATCCTGTACGATTTCATCCCCTATCGATTCAAACGCACGGAGCAGCGCATCCCTATTGGTCGGATTGTATATAGCCGAATCATTGATGCCTAAAGAATGCTGCACCATTCCTATCCCATTGGTAGTTACATCGGAAGAAAGGGCCACAAAGTATGGTGTTACGCCGTAATCTTTTAGGCGTTTCCCCGCTGCCTTTACATATCCGCCGGAGTATATATCGATCGCATGTGGCACACCCTTTGCATTCTCTGCCTGGATTCTGCCATAGATGCACCCTTTTAGTGAGTCGTAAAGCGCCTGGTCGTTATAGTGTGAATTGTCATTGAACCAGCTTGTCACCTTGGATTCTATGACTTCGCCTGTTACTGAGCTGAAATACCCTAGATGAACTCCATATAGCAGCCCATTGTTCGTGTTTGGCGTATCTCCAGAAGCCATGTAAAAATCACGATTTATTACGTCACTTTCGGTTAATCTGGCTCCTGTATTCTTAAGTGTGTCCATTGCCGCCATCGTCATGTCTCCATCGGATAGAATAATCACATAGTCTGCTGTTTCTAAGGTGCCGGCGGCATCATCCTCTAGCAAAGCGTGATAGGCTCTGCGCAGGCCATCACCCGTATTCGTCCCCCCGACAGGCCGCAGGCTGTTAACGATAGAACACAGTGTCTGATAGTCCGACTGTGTATTTAAAAATGTATAATTTGCCGTACCATATTTATCTTTCAATGCGGCGGGGAAATTGGCAGTGGTTGAATAGGGAATTATGGTTATCTGGATATTGTCGTGTTGGGCAAATGTCGCCAATAATTTCAGGGCGGACTCTACCATGGCATTATGACGCTCATTACCGGTTTTTTTCGTCCCGTCAAAGCTGTAAGCCATGGAGATGGATACATCCACTACCAATGCCACTCTGGCGTTTTTCTTTTTCACATCCCGCTCTGTACTTTGATATGCAATCGCTCTTCCTTTATTTACATCCGTACCCCAATCAACTACCTGCAGAGAATTCATTGCCTCTGCTTCGGAGTCAAGTTCCCAATATTCTTCGCCTTTTTGATAAATCGTAAAGAAGTATTGAATCAGCCGGTCATCATTCTCGCCCCGTTTTTTAAATTGCAAATCGTAGACAAAATTTTTCTGTGCATCCAGTAATACGGTTTTTTTATGGTACCAGGAACCGGTAACTTCATTATGTACATATTCAAACAAAACTAGTTCCTTTTGTCCATTCACCGTTTCCATCACTCCCATGTAATTCCAGCCTTTATCCAGCTTATTCTCTTTAAAACCAGTTTCCGGAATGATAAATACCGCTGTAGAATAGCGAATCTTATTAGTGACTGTTTCCATGGCGATACGGGCACCGCTTTGGAGCTCAAATTCTCTGGTCGCCGTCGTATTCGCTTCTGCGCCCAACTGCAAAAGCTGTACTGCGGTTAACATAATCAGGGACAAAATTGCCAGGGTGCAAATAATCTCGGTTAAAGAAATACCCTTCCTCTTTCTGTTAAATCTTTTCATCCATTAGTACTCCTTATCTGCCTGTTTGTCCTCAGGGCACTTCCAACTCCCGTATAATTCTTGCCGGATTTTCCGAATTAATGCGAAGGCTTCCTGCCTGTACCGTGCTGCCTAAGCTATTCGTATAGGTTCCCAAGGCCGAAATCAAAATCCAGACATCACCTGAGGATTTCCCATTCTTCCAGGTCTCCCCATCAGAATCCACAGCAGATATGCTAATTTCTACTTCTTTATCCTCGCCCAGACTAATATATTCCCTACCGGGTGCCGGATTAGCGGCGTAATAGTCCAATAACGGATAATATTGTTCGCCTGATGCATTTATAGCCGGCTCCATTAAGGCGCTGATCCCAATCTCCAGTCCGGCAGCCACAAGATAATAGGCCTGTATCCGCTCTCTCTGCTTGGTGGCCTGGGCGGCATTTGTCATAAAATACATATTAATAATGCCCATAAACGTTGTGACCACTACCATCACACAAATAACCAATACCAACGCTGAACCTTTCCTACTTTTCATCCCTCTCACCTCTGAATTTTCTACTTGACCGCCAACCCAGAGGCTGTTGCAAAATCCATTCGTTTTGCAACAGTCCTGCTTTTCAGTTGTTTTCAGACTATTCTGACAAAGTCGATTAGTAAAAGGGTTATGGCGTATAAGTAAGTACGATTGCTTTTTCAGCGCCTTGTGGTTTCCATGTAGATGTAACTGTCCCGGTATTCTTGTCAAGTTCATATGTAGCCCCTTTCGGGTTACCGATAAGCGCAGCCGTTCCTTTTTTATTAGGATCTTGTGGATCAACGATGGAGTTATTCACGTCTGTCTCAATAGTATCCGACTTAATGCCATTATTATTAGCATAAGCCATCATCACCGCCGAAACCAATGTCCGATGATTCGCTCTAAAAGTTGCTTCCTGCGAAGCCTTTGTCATCTGACTGAAAGCCGCAACGGCAATCCCGCTCAATACCGCCACAATAGCTATAACAACAACCAATTCAACTAAAGTAAAACCTTTTCTTTTCCTTTTTTTTAATAATTCTTTTTTCATTTCTTTCCTCCTCGTTTTTTAATCAATTATCTTAGATCGTCTGACCCATTGAGTTCAAATTTTTCAACTCAATTCATGCAAGTTTATTCTCTCCCTCCCCCTCTTAATATTTATATAAATACCGACTTGTTCACGTCCTGTCAAGGCCTCTATGACAAGGCTGAGTAGCTCTTAAACAGCGGTAAATACATTGCAATAACAACAACTCCGACGACAATACCTACAAAAATAATAGCCACTGGCTCTAATAAAGATGTCAGCTTAGTCATCGCATTATCCGCTTCCTCATCGTAATAAGCCGCGGTTTTCTCCAACATCTCGTCCAATTCACCAGCTTCTTCACCAATACCTACCATAGATGTCATCATTATCGGGAAATATTCTATTTTTTTTAACTGAGTTGACAGTGATGCGCCCGTTTTAATATCTTCGGCTGCCTTAACAACAGCCTCTTCAATGACGACATTATTGACCGTCTCTGCGGCAAAGTTCAAAGCCGAAACCAGTTGGATACCACTGGAAAGCAATGTAGACAGTGTTCTTGTAAACCGGGCGGTAACCAACTGCTGCATCGGCTTTCTGACAATGGGCAGCTTAAGCTTCCTCATATCAAACCAATAACGCCCCTTTTCCCATGACAGAAAAGCCCTGATTCCAAATACAACGGCGATTATACCCACTATCAAAAGATACCAGTAGGATATCATCACCGCGCTAAGATTTATCAATACCTGAGTGATGACCGGCATTTCTGTGCCACTGTCGGCAAATAATTTCGCAAAAATGGGAATAACAAAGACCATCAGGCCGATAAAAACCACCATCGTTAGGACAAACAAAAGGATTGGATACATCATCGCACCTTTCACCTTGTTATTTAGCTTATTCTGCTTTTCAAAATGCTCTGCCATCCGTAAAAGTGCCAAATCCAGTCCGCCGGTAGCCTCACCGGCCTCCGTCATATTAATAAGCATTTTAGGGAATACCGCCTTATGCGCTTTCATCACACCGGACAGAGGCACCCCCTGATTAATGCCAATAGATACTTCCTCCAGTGTCCGCTTCAGCATTTTATGATTTGTCTGCTTTATCATCAGCTTCATCGCCCTGTCAAGAGGCATTCCTGCCTTAAGCATCGTGGCAAGCTGCCGGCAAAGGAGGCTTAAGTCCTTCGTCTTTACCTTTTGGGGTAGTATTTCTATATCGCCTATTTCCTTGACTGTTTTGACTTTTTCTTCAATACTCATGGGACGATAATTCCGCTCATGCAGTGTGTCCACAACCTCTTGCCGGCTTCTGGCCGTAAGCTCCCCTTCTATCCTTTGCCCATTGATATCCAGGGCACAATATTTATAGATCAGTAATCTTGATTCGCTCAACTTATTCCTCCCCCTTACCCATTATGACAGTCGTGCCCTCTGGCGTACCGCTTCTTCATCGACACAATATTGCAGTAACGTTGAAGATGAAATGACATGTTTTGAATACAGCCCCAACAGATTCGTATCCATCGTCTGCATCTGCGCTGCCGCATTTGTCTGGATGATTGTCTGAATCTGATGCGTCTTGCCGTCTCTAATCAGATTCCTGATAGCCGGCGTTGCCAGCATTATCTCAAAGGCCGCCACTCTGCCCCGCCCGTCTGCCTTAACCATAATCTGTTGGGAGATGACGGCTTCGATAACAGAGGCCAGCTGCACCCTCACCTGCTGCTGTTGCTCGGGCGGGAAGACATCAACAATTCTGTCGATTGTTTTTGCCGCACCAATGGTATGTAGCGTGGACAATACCAGATGCCCGGTCTCTGCTGCGGTCAATGCCGTAGAAACCGTCTCCAAATCTCGCATCTCACCCATCAGAATCACATCGGGATCCTCACGCAGGGCTGAGCGCAGGGCATTGGCAAAGCTTTGGGTATCTACACCTACCTGCCTTTGATTTACCATGGACATGCCATGATGATGTAAATATTCAATCGGATCTTCTATTGTAATGATATGGCGGGCCATCGTCGCATTCATATGGTCTATCATTGAGGCAAGGGTTGTTGATTTCCCGCTGCCTGTAGGTCCTGTTACCAGAATCAGTCCCCGCTGCTTGCTACAGAGTTTTTGAATCACCTCCGGCAGCAGCAGGGATTTCATCGAAGGGATTGTATCCGGAATGACACGGACAGCAATCGCACAATTATTTTTCTGGCGAAAAGCATTGACTCTAAATCTGGCTATCTTCTCTATCGCATATGCCGTGTCTATTTCTCCGATTTCTTCTAGCTTTTTTAAGCCTTTTTCTCCTAAAATCATTTTAGCGCAGCCAATTGCCATCTCTGCTGTCAGCCGGAGATCAACTAACTTTACAAATTTCCCGTGAATGCGGGCTACCGGTTCTATTCCCACGGAAAAATGAATATCCGATGCACCCATCTGTACGGCCTTTTCCAACAATAAATCAATCTGCATTTGAATCCTCCATTTTTATTATTCATCGACACTATAGGCCACCCTGTTTAACTCAGCAACCGACGTTATGCCATCTATAATCAGGATTCTACAAGAATCACTGAGCGTTTGCATCCCTTTTTCAATAGCTCTTTCTTTAATTGCCTCTATACTTTCTCCGGATGTCACCATGCTCCGGATATCACGATCCATAATGAGGATTTCGTGAACAGCAATTCTGCCGGAATAACCTGTTCCCGAGCAGATATTACAGCCGACGGGTTCATATATCTTTATCGGCCGGTCGATTTTCAGCATAACCATCTCTTCCGGTGTTGTCTCTTTTTCATGCCAGCAGTTTGGACACAATCTTTTGACCAGTCTTTGTGCTACGACACCTCTTAAAGCTGAAGCAATCATATACAATTCAATTCCCATATCAGAAAGTCGGGATACCGTACTCGCCGTATCATTGGTATGGATGGTTGAAAGCACAATATGTCCTGTGATAGAGGCTTTCGTCGCAATATCAGCAGTCTGCGTATCCCTGATTTCTCCGACCATGATGATATCCGGATCTTGCCTTAAAATGGCGCGGAGACCTGACGCAAAGCTTAGACCGGCCTTAGCATTTACCTGTACCTGGTGAATCCCATCTAAATGATATTCAACCGGATCCTCAACTGTGATAATATTAACATTAGGATGATTTAGTTCCCGCAAAACGGCATACAAGGTTGTCGTCTTGCCGCTGCCGGTTGGTCCGCTAAGCAGAATAATTCCTTCAGGTACTTTAAGCAGCTTATCGAATAACTTGGAATTATAAGAAGAAAAACCCAACCGGCTTCGAGACACCAGAATCTCATTCCGATCCAATATTCTAACAACTACTTTTTCGCCATGGATAATGGGTAATACGGATACCCGGAAATCTACCGCACGTCCGCTCATCGCAAGTCCAAATCTGCCATCCTGAGGAACTCTTTTCTCGGCAATATCCAGACCGCTCATGATTTTCACCCGGGAAATCATGGCGGACATTGATGACTTTGGAACCGTCATAATCTCTTTTAAGTCACCATCCTTTCGGAATCGTACTTTTACCATTTTCTCCATGGGTTCGATATGGATATCACTTGCCCCCATTTTAACCGCCTGACCGAATATTGAATTCACCAGACGTACAATCGGCGCCCGCGCCACTTCATCATCAAGCTCTTCCTGATTTGTATCCTCATCCAATTCCCCGATTTCTTCCATGGCCTGTTCAGCTATTTCGGAAGTCACGTAATTGGCAGCGATAGCGGTCATGATATCACTCCTGAAAGCGAAATATACCTCCAATTCATAGTTCGATATAATTCTGGCATCAGTCTGGGCAATCAAATCCAGCGGATCCGCCATAATGATTTGGAGTTTATCCTCACAGATGGCTATCGGTATGATTTGATACTTTTTGGCTATCGCTTCCGGAATCAGCTTTATGGCAAGCTGATTAATTTCACACTTTTTAATATCCATATAGGATACACCCATGATATATTCAAGAACCGGCATTAATTGATGCTCAGACACATCATGATGCTTCAGCAACACCTCCGCCATCAGCAAATCTCCGTTTTCCTGCAGATGTGATAACTCATCCTCTTTCAGGCTTTCTACCGCAGCATTCCACGTCTCCCTTGTTAAAAGCTTAAGCTTAATAAGCATTTCTCCTAATTGCATTTTTTCATTCATCTATATAAACAGCTCCATTCAAAAATAATTACGTTAGATATTGTGTGAATCGTCAAAGTGATTAAAATAATATGCCCCTAAAAAAATCTTTAATCTGATTGCCGAATAGTGAGATAACAAAAGCCGCACCACAGATATAAGGGCCAAATGGAATTTCCTTTTTCCACTTTATTTTTCCGCCCAACAGTTTCATGATTATAATAGATGCCAGTGCCATATAAAAAGGCATGATGAGCGCCGGAACGACATGGGTCTTTCCAAGAAAAAAACCTACCGAACCCATCAGCAGCACATCACCAAATCCAAAGGCTTCCCTTTTATATAGACATCTGGCTGACAAATATATTACCAGATAAACACCCATCCCAATTGCTGCACCAAGTAAATGCTCTTCGGGCGAAGCGCCGGCAAACATAATGTAGATAACCATAAACAGAGAAAAAGCAAGCAATACCGTATCTAAAATCAACATCCATTCATAATCTATTATTGCCGTAATCAACAGCATCGACCACAAAAATACATATCGAAAAAAATCCCAGCCAAAGCCATACTTGCAATAACTCAGCAAAAATAAAAATCCTGTCAAAAGCTCAATCACCGGATACCTGATTGCAATTTTTTCGTTACAATATCTGCATCTGTTTTTCAAGCTTAATTGGCTGATCACAGGTATTAAATCTTTTGCAGTAAGTCTCGTTTTGCAAGCCGGACAATGTGAACGTCCCTTGATAATGGATTTCTCAAGTGGCAAACGATAGATGACGACGTTATAGAAACTGCCCAAAATAATGCCATAAAGCAAAATAATGACTCCTGTCAGCATATTCATTTCCAATCCCTTCTTATTTTATCTACAGATATTTTTTCTTTGCTTATGTTAGCACCTCCCTTCCGAGATGGAAACACCCAAAAGTATGGTTTTTTTCAAAAAAATGAACATCAGCCTAAGAATAATTGACAAATATAGTAACCCCAGATAAAATAAGTTTATCGGAACACATTTTAATCAACGGAGGGTATAGATAATGGATTATAATAAGCTCACATTAGAAGAACTTAAGAAAGGGTATTATTTTGACCCGGAAGAAAGAGCCTATGTTTGTAATTATTGCGAACATCTTTTTCGGTTGGGACATGTTTATCCCATCAACGGTGAATTTTTTGAACCTGAACGGGCCGCTGCCAAACACATTGAAATTGACCATAACGGGCAATTAAAGCAGCTGCTCCGTACGGATACAAAGTATAATACACTAACTGATAACCAGAAGGAATTACTTTCTCTATTCCATTTGGACAAGTCAGATGAGGAAATTGCCAAGGAACTGGAAATGTCGGTTTCTAAGGTAAGACGCCAAAAGTTTTCCTTCCGGGAGAAGGCAAAACAAGCCAAGCTGTATCTGGCTATTTTTGAATGTGTATTTGATCATAAAGAACTTGATAAAGAGACAGATGATTTAATATATAAATAGAAAATACAAAAAGATGGGTATGCCGTAATTTTCCCCGGCTTATCTCTTGACAACTCAAACCCTTAATGTTATTATATTTCTTGTCATATGCGGCTATGGCGGAATAGGCAGACGCGCTAGATTCAGGTTCTAGTCGGGGTTACCCGGTGGAGGTTCAAGTCCTCTTAGCCGCATCGGCTCAAATCCAGTGAATACAGGGATTTGAGCCATTTTTGTTATCCATATTGACATCACGATATTTACCAAGTGAAAGATAAAAATCACTCTTGTATTAACGATAAAATTATGATAAAATTATGATAAAAAGAGTCGGAGGAGTGTTTTTATGATTCAGATTAGACCAGTTTCGGATTTGAGAAATAAATTCCCGGAAATAGAAAACATAGTAAAAGAAGGGGAATCGGTTTATTTGACAAAGAATGGGTATGGTTCAATGGTTGTTATGAGCCTTGAAAAATATGCTGAAATTACAGATGAAATCGAGTTGAAATTGGATGCGGCTGACAAATTGGCTGATGCAACAGATATTAGATTTACCCATGATGAAGTATTTTCAAGAATTAAAGGGAGGATAAATGGTGGGCAGAAGCTACAAGATTAAATATTTATAAATTCTAAACCACGGATTATCCATAGAGCCGTTCTTACTGTTTAGACTCTCTACTACAAAAAACAATTTATCACCTAACCACCCCACCATTACCTCAATAATCAAAAAAAGGGCACGGTTTTTCATGCCCCAATTTATTCTATTGTTTTTTCAGCGGCACATTAATATCTGGCAGGCTACAATTGACTATCTTTTTTATCTTTCCGAATTTCATCATTTATTTTTTGTATGTTATGTTTCCAGGTAAGATATTGTATGACCCATATTATCACATAAAGTGCGGCAAATATAGCAAAGTAACTGAGTACACCCATCAGAGAATGCGCCATCCAATGTGTAAAATATGCTATCGGCAACATCGAAAATGAAAGCAGCAAAAAATGTAAAATCGTTTGCTTAAAAACACTCCAATTTTCATTTTCCCATATGGCAGATCCTGCTGCACAGGCGGCTCCCAGAATACCACTTAGGACAAATTGAAGTGCGACTGCGTTAATTTCATTTTTGCACGCCTCTACTAAATCGGGAACTGCGGGCGAATAGTATCCATTTCCCCAGATTAAGGAAGTAACAATCGTTATTGTGTAGCCAATGAAAACACCAAGTGGAAACCCTAAGAATCCTCTGATAATAACCTTTCTTTTCATAATATTCACCTCATAATCCTAAGACCTGTTTAATTTTTGCAACATAACGCCGTGACACATACGTATGGATATTTGAAGCAAGCTCCATACAAATCGTGCCGGAAAAACTCAAATCCAATTTACTGATTTTCTTCAGATTGACCATCTCCGAATTAGAAATTCTCAAAAACAAACTTTTATCGAGCCGTTCCTCCAATTCATAAAGCCGCATCTTTACCCGATACTCACCTTGCTCTGTCTGGGCAAATACTTTTTGATCTGCCGTATAAAGACGGATGATATCCTGCTGTTGGAGAAGTTCTGCATAATCATCTTTAAAGCCCACAATCGCATTTAATTTTGTATCCGATAGACGCTTCACAAGCTCATCTATCTCAGGAGTCATCTTTTCGGTAATGATGAGTACCTTTGGCTCTTTACAGCTTTCATCAATTTTTATATCAATCTGCACTATGCCACCTTCCTTTCGTTCCCATGCACTTTTAGTTTATCGCATATAGAATCATTTTTCTACTGATATTCTATAAGTGGTTCATTTCGAAATATAAATGGTCAATCCTCCGTTTTATTTCTATGATAACCAATGCTAAACTATTGAGGATCAACTGGATTTCCACATTTAACACAGAATTTATAGTCTTCTTTATTCGGCTGGCCACACTTTGTACAAAAAACCGTTTTAACCTGTGACTCCTCACTAAGAGGCGGATTTTGTACATCGTCACTTTCAGGATATTGCTGTTCCTGATTCCTTGCAGTTTCTTCACGGCGTTCCCGCATTTTTTCCTGCTGCTGTTTGATTTTATCCGACATATTATCAAAGAACTGATCGGTACTTGCAGAAGCATCCTGATTTTCATTATCTCCTGTGATCTGGTTGGTAATCTTATTCATATTTTCATGAATTGAAAATAGAATCATCATTTGTTCATACAGAATCCGTAGTAATAGATTCCCAAAAATAAGAATTAAAATTCCTGTACCAAAGCCAGCCGTAAACATGGCATACAGCCCTAATAATGTCAGCACAAAGGCAAAGACAATATAAGTTACTTTTAGAATAATTCCCATAATCATTGCCTTAAAATTCAGAAAATCGTGCAAGAACTGTAATCCTGGTTTATGACTATAGCTATCCCTTTTCTTTGACGGCATAAAAATTACAGTAAGAATTATTCCTAAAATTATACCCCCGATAAGACCAATGACTAATACCGGTCCCATTCCTTCTGCGAATCGATATGCTCCATAATACGATGAATACATTCATATCCCTCCTGTTTGTTTTTTTTCTAGAATCTATATTAATCGGCTATCGCCTTTTGTTTTCATTCATTTCTCTCCTGAACTTTGTCCAGTAGGTACTTGTTTATCATGACTTTATACTTTTTTGTCGAATATTTAGAAATATTATATTTTTTATATGTTTTATTATATATGAATTTCTTTGTAATTTCAATTGGTACATCAAATATGACACTTAACGTCAAAAAGTGCTGCAAAACAATTATTTTGCAGCACTTTTCTCTTATCTTAGCATATCGGCGTTATATCTATTGCGTTGACAACAGGCGGATTCCCTAATTTTATGCTGTCATATCTAACTGTAATACGCTGTCCCACACAAAAATGACGGGCATGGGGGAAATTAACAAGAATCTGTCTGTTATCGCTCATATCTCTGACCAATAGAGAGTTCTGCCTCCTTACCAGGATAACTGCTCTCATTTCCGTCAGGTCCGACTGGGGCGGAGGTGTCGGTCTTGGGGGTGTCGGTCTCGGAGGTGTCGGTCTTTTTCGAATAGAGACCGCAGAAATTTGCGGTGGTATACTTCGTGTCATTGCACCGCTATAAGTAATACTAACAAGATCTCCGGGAGAAAATCTTCGGGCGTCACGCGTATTGACACGAACTTCATTGCCTGTATTGTCATCTCTGACTAACATATAATCTGAGGCTGTACGCAATACAGTTGCATTCATGGTCATATAAATGATTCCTCCAACATTTCATCTATCTATAACATCATATGCATGAACGTATTTGAGGTGCTATGATTCGAAATACTTTTAATATTCGGCTTTCATCGCAGAAGCATTATCAATAGTTATCTCCACAAGCTCAGAGTTTTGTTCATAGCCATCAATAGAACCTCCGGTAGTCAGCGCCTGGAGTACTTCCTCCAACTTTTCAACGACCTTATCGCCCCGCATCAATACGGTAACGGCAAGAGTTCCCTCCTCTACCGCAGAAATTCCCTCGGAAAATGCCTCCATGGATACGACGGTAATCTCATCGCTCCGTCCCGCTTGGTCAATTGCCTGAATAGCACCCAAGGCAAACTCATCAGACAGTGCAAATACAAAATCAATGTCGTCATGAGCCGTCAATAAGTTATTCATCTCCTCCAATGCGGTGTCACGGCTGGCGCCACAATATTTTACGGCTAATTGATTATAGGGTGTTCCCTCAAAGAACTTATTGACCGCAGCTTCACGGAGAACGTAGTCATACTGTGCCTCCCACCCACTGAGGATAACATAGTTGAGTTCCTCCTCTGTACCAAAGGTGTCCTTTATGTAGTTTGCACCATAGCTGACAAGTTCCTCCTGATTTGGTCCAACATAGCAGACAACACCACTCTGGCCATCTCCCGTAACATCAGAGCCTAAAGTTATGACTGGTATCCCGGCAGCATTGAGCTGTTGGACATATGTTACCCCCACCTCGGAGTCTGCTGGAAAGAGTATAACAAGGTCAACCTCTCCATCGGAGATAATCGAGTTTATCTGCTCTGTCTGGGTTGCCGGGCTTCCTTCGCCGTCATAGACGTCCAACGTCCATCCATTTTCATCGAAAACTTTCTGCATACTGTTTACCAATGCTATCGGCCATGGAGCAAGACTGGTTGTGACCGCCGCATAGGCAGCATGAAGATTCTCTGGCAGTTCGGTTGCTGCGCCTTCGCTGCCGCCAGCTGTAGTGCTGTTTGTATCGGCTGTGCCCTCATTTTTGCATCCCGATAAGACGATGGTGAAAAGCATTGAGAATACAAGTAACATTGTTAAGATTTTTTTGTTCATTTCATTTTCCTCCATTTTTTTATGATGATCTTCCGGGCAGAAAATCCCCCGCCGAAAGAGTCACATTTACTCGTTGACAGCCTTTTTACTTGTCAGTTTATCCAAGATTAGGACGAGAATAACAACAATTCCTGTGACCAGAGACTGCATAGAACTGTGTAATCCCATTTTTATCATAGCGTTGTTGATAATCTGCATTGTGGCCACACCCATAAGGCACATACCCATATTCCCCTTGCCGCCCTGCATCTTCACACCACCAATTACCACTGCACAGATCGCTGTTATGTCAAGTCCATCACCCATATTGTAGGTCGAAGCGCCAAGGCTGGAAACCAACAGAAATGAGCATATTGCACTGCACAGACCGCAGATACTATAGGCGATACGGGTGAGTCTGCCATTGTTTATTCCCGAAAATGCGCCTGCCTCGGGGTTGCCTCCTGTTACATACATATCAGAACCCGCACGGGTGTATTTTAAAAATAGGGCAAATCCTACAAATAAGACCAGGGCGATAATAATTGACGGCGATAAAACCCCGAAAAGTTGAAACCTGTAGAACTCAGGAAGGGACACACCGAACATCGTGTCTTTTATAGACAGGTTTCCGGAGTTGTTACTTAACAGTAGAACCAATCCATTTAACGCTGTCATTACCGCCAAGGTACCAATTAGAGGTGGTATTTTAAGCCGGGTGACAATAGTACCGTTCAAATATCCGATAGCCGTACCCATAAGTAAAACGATTATGAGGGCAGGCACCAGCCCAATGACATTTGCAATGATTACCAGCATCGTACCGCAAAACGCAACCTGATAACCAATCGAGAGGTCTATCCCGCCGACAATAAATACAAAGGTCAGCCCAATGGCCAAGATACCGTATGTTCCGATGGACATAGCCAAGTTGGATAAATTTGAAAGCTTTGTGAATTTGGGGGATGCGATAATCACAGCGGCTAAAAATACCAGCGCTGTAATGACAACAACATTATATTCTCTTAAAAACTTTAAGGCTTTGTTATTTTTCATCCTCTCATCCCCCTTGAACTCATTACATCAGTCCGCATTGCAAGTATCAGGATGACGCCCTGAGTTATGTATTGGGCATTGGATCCGAGACCGATAAGGGTAAACCCATTGCTAAGGATACCTACAAATATGATGCCTATAATTGTACCCGGCACATTACCTTTACCTCCTGAAACGCTTGTTCCTCCAAGTACGATTGCTGTCAGCACGTCAAATTCCATACCTGCGCCAGAGTAGGGCTGGACGGACATAACCTTACTGTAAAACACGACTCCTGCGATTCCGGTGACTATGCCTGTCAAAATATATGTGGCCATGACGATTTTTGCCGAAGATACACCGGAAAACTTTGCACTCACCGCATTTGCGCCGACTGCGTAAATACGGCTACCAAAAGTTGTGCTTTTTAGCAAAAACCAGAAGATGAACCCCGCTATCAGGAAAATCCAGATAGGCGTTGGAACACCCAATATATTCCCCTGTCCGATAAATTTCAGAGAATCATTCTGCACTGATGCGGTGAGTATCTTTCCGTCGGAATACATCATTGTGATACCCTTGAATACATATGCGGTGCCAAGCGTTGTGATAAAGGCATTCAGCTTTAAACCGCCTATGAGGATACCGTTGAATGCGCCGCAAGCGGCACAAGCCAGAACCGCAAATACTATCGCCACCACAGTATTGTCCGAGTGCACTCCGGTAATACATGCGGCAAGACCAATCATCCATCCAAGTGACAGGTCGATATTACCGGTAATCATCACCAGTGTGGCCGCCACAGCCATCAGCCCTGTGACAGAGATAGAGCGGAGCAGGTTAAGCAGGTTTGTAGGTGTGAAAAATTTCACCCCTGAGAGGGCCACGACGACGATTATAAATACTAGCATAATAATGAAAATTCCAAAATTCTGTATCCCGCCGACACGCTCTTTAAGGGTCGGCTTCTCTGTAGCTTTTAGTTGCATTTTTCCGTTACACCTCCTATAGATGCCGCCAGAATCTCTTCGCGGGTAAGGGAGCTGGTGACTTTCAACTTAGCCGTCTTTCTGCCCTCAAATATCGTTATCACATTATCACTAAGCCCCATGACCTCCTCGATTTCCGATGAAACGACAATGATGGCAACACCCCTCTTGGCCAATTCATTCATCAATGCATATATCTCAGCCTTAGATCCCACATCTATACCACGGGTGGGTTCGTCAACAATGAGTACCTTCGGATCCATCATGAGCCACTTTGCAATAACTATCTTCTGTTGGTTTCCTCCCGACAGATTGACGGCCAACTGGTTCATAGTCGGTGTCTTTATCCTTATGCTATCTATGTATTTCTGGGTAATCTCTCTCTGTGCCTTGCGTCTTATTACCCCACCGGAGCTGAGGTCCTTGAGCTTGGGCAGAGTCATATTTGCCAAGACAGACAGTTCCGGCATAAGACCCTCCTGTTTTCTGTCCTCGGTGACAAAACCCATACCGGATACAATAGACCGCGCCGGGCTGCCGGGTTTCAAAGTCTTGCCATTGATTATTACCTGCCCGCTGTCATATTTGTCTGCACCAAAAACAGCACGCATTATCTCGCTCCTGCCAGCACCCACCAATCCAAAAAAGCCCAAAATCTCACCGGCACGAACTTCAAAGGAAATGTCCTCAAAAACACCGTGTTTCGTCAGGCCTTTCACCGCCAGTGCAATGCCTTTTGGCTCACCAGGCTCTTTACAATACATATTTTTCAGATCACGGCCAATCATCTTTGAAATAATCTGCTCCTCGGTGATATCACTGATATCTTTTGAAATTATATGCTGTCCATCACGAATCACGGTCACTCTGTCGGCAATATGCATAACCTCGTCCAACTTATGACTTATGTACACAACAGCGATATTTTGATTCTTTAATTTTTCAATAATTTCAAAGAGTGTATCCGTCTCCCTTTCACTGAGTGAGGATGTCGGCTCGTCCATAATGATGCATCGCGCCTTTCTGGTAAGTGCACGTCCAATTTCAATCATCTGCTGCTGTCCCACAGAAAGTTCTCCTGCTTTTTCATGGGGCGAGATGGTCAGCCCAAGTTTTTCCAAAATATCGGCAGTGTCGGCATATAGCTTTTTGTAATCTATCACCCGCCCTTTCCTTGGTAAGTTACCGATAAAGAGGTTGCGTGCTACGTCCAAAAGAGGAACAATGGATAACTCTTGATATACACAAGAGATTCCCATCTCGATAGCCTGGTGGGTATTTACAAATTCCACTTCTTCATTATCTATAACTATATTGCCGCTATCTTTTTTGTGGGCGCCTGTCATCACTTTAATAAGTGTCGATTTTCCGGCTCCATTCTCCCCACAAAGCGCATGTACCTCACCGGCACGCAAATCAAAAGATACCGCAGATAATGCCTTAACTCCAGGAAATGTCTTTGTAATCCCCTCCAAACGGAAAAAGGAATCGCTTCTGCTTCCTGATACATTCTCAGTCAAATAACCTCCCCCTTCTTAAATTAATAATATTTATTATATTCCAATTAGGGTGGCAAAAGTACATTTATCAGATCACTTTTGCCACCCTAACTAGTTTTATAACAATAAATTAACTTCCGATCCTTCACCAATAATCAATACTATCTTACTAATGGCTTAATCCCTAATATTTCACGTGCCTGATCCGGAGTTGCCGGTTTGTTTCCATAAGCCTCAACGGCACGGACAGCACGGTCAACCAGCATATAGTTGGTAGCCTTAATCTTGTTTCCATTCTCGTCTTTGGAATATACAATATTGTCTTCCATACCAACACGGATATGACCACCCAATGCTAAAGCCGCATACATAATAGGCATATGACCGGCTCCGACACCAAATGCAGACCAGGTACTTCCCTTAGGAATATGGTTAAGAAGGTAAAGCAAGTTCTCAACGGTGGCCGGCATAGCACCTAATACACCAAGACAGAACTGATAATGGCATGGGGTAGGCAGTTTGCCTTTCTTTACAAAATACTCTGTAACACCAAGCATCCCGGCATCAAAAATCTCGATTTCCGGCTTGATACCACGTTCCATGTACACTTCTCCCAAATCAGCAAGGAACTGAGGTGTGTTCATAAATACGCCGCCCGGCATCCAGTTGAAAGAACCTGCGTCATAGGAACCCATTTCGATTCCGTCCAGAATCTTGTGATGATACATCCGAATCGCATTTCCCTCGGGATCACCGCCGGAAACACGGTTGTCACCGGATGATGTACAGTTGATAACAACATCACAATCCTTATGCGCACGAATCAGGCGAATCGTCTCACGGAACTTTTCATGGTCCATGGTTCCCATACCTTCGTCATCGCGCATATGCAGATGGACAATAGCTGCTCCTCTCTGCCAACAGCCATAAGCTTCTTCGGCAATTCTTTCAGGTGTTGCCGGAATATCATATCCAGCCGGGGTAACAGCGCCTGTCAAGGCCGCTGTGATAATAGTTTTACTCATAATAAAATCCTTCCTTTCTTCAAGGCTTGTCTTACACGCCTTACAATTATTATAATTTTTGATGCATTTTCAGCATTTCAACCAACATGTAGTCACGGAAAGAAGCAATTTCCGGTTTCGTATGGCCTACAAAGTCAGGCATATGCTCCATAAGAGGTACAATCTGTTCTCCTGATAAATCCGGCCATTGCTCGGGAACCTTCTTCATATCCGAAATATCTGCGAATACGCCCTCTGTCATGGCTCCAAATTTGATGGCACAGCCTTTCAGTCCAAGGTCACCGCCGCCAAGTTCATATCCCATGGCAGGACCCATGATTCCCCAACGAAGACCCGGTCCGTAGTAGATTGCCTTGTCACATTCTTCCATCGTAACAACCCCTTCACAAACCAGAGCAATCTCTTCCCGCCACAGGGCATGGGCGAGACGATTAGCCACAAAGCCTAATTTCTCTTTCTGGAGTACAATGGGTTCTTTGTCATATTTCTTGTAAAACTCTACAGCAACATCAAGAACTTCCTGAGAAGTCTTCTCGCCCTTGCAAATCTCAACAAGCGGAATAAGGTATGCCGGATTAAAAGGGTGGGCAACAATAACACGTTCCGGATGAGCGGAGCCCTCTGCAATCTTCGTTACCGATAATCCTGAAGATGATGAGGCGATTATTGCTTCTGCAGGTGCATATTTGTCCATAATAGCCAGCATCTCATGCTTAGCTTCATAGGATTCCGCACCATTTTCCTGAATAAAGTATACCCCGGACAACGCTTCCTCCGGGTCAGTGGTAATATTGATTAAATCCCACAGTTTCTGTCCATCATCGGTGATTCCATATTTTACATAAGAGTCAATAGGTGTCTTTATAGACTTCTTCGCCCTCTCGGCACTTGCTTCGCTGCGGACAAATACATTGACCGGCAAACCTTTCAGGGCAAAATATGCTGCGAAGCCACCGCCGATAACACCGGCTCCATAGCACGTAATTTTCTTAATATCTGATACGTTCATATTCTTCCTCCTTACTGAATGTTCTCAAAGATTCCTGCTGCACCCATACCGCCGCCGATACACATGCTGACAAGGGCATATTTCTTGTTATTATCCTTCAGATAGTCAAGAGCCTTACTCGTCAGAAAAGCGCCGGTAGCACCCATCGGATGTCCCAGTGCCATCGCTCCGCCGTAGGGATTTACTTTTCCTTTAGGCAGACTCAGCTCATTGATACATGCCAATGCCTGAGATGCAAAGGCTTCGTTAAGCTCAATTGTATCCATATCATCGACGGAAAGATTTGTTCTTTCCATAACCTTAGGAATCGCATACTTGGGTCCCATGCCCATCACTGTGGCATCGCAGCCTGTTACAGCAAAACCAACGAACTTAGCCAGTGGCTTAATTCCCAGTTTTTCAGCCATATCTGATGCCATCACGACAACAAATGCTGCGGCATCGGTTGTTTGTGATGAGGTGGCAGCCGTTACAAGTCCTTCAGGACGGAAACAGGGGTTCAGTGTTGCCAGGCTTTCCATACTGGTTCCGGGACGGATACCCTCATCCTCTGTAACAATTATCTCATTGCCCTCAGCATCTACTGCTTTAACGGGAATAATAGAGGATGCCAGCTTACCTGCTTTCTGAGCTGCTGCCGCCTTAGCGTGAGATTCTACAGCCATCTCTTCCATCATCAAACGAGTAATCCCATATTGTTCAGCAACTCTCTCAGCCGTCTCACCCATACTCATATAGGCACCGATGTAGTTCTCATCAAGCCACTGATTCTTATATTCATCAGGATAGGGTACAAAGCAATGACTCATATCCTCAATGCCTCCGGCAACAACACAGTCCTGCTGCCCGGCCAAAATTGCATTGGCAGCTGTGGCAATCGCCTGAAGAGATGAGGAACAAAAACGATTAATGGTTTGTGCCGGTACGCTCTCCGGAAGCTCTGCCCGGTTTACGATTAAACGAGCTGTATTCAAATTCAACTGATTGATGGGCATCGCACAGCCAACAATCACATCATCAATCTGTTCGGGATTAAGCTCCGGTACTTTTTTTAGAACCCCTTTTAACGTCTGGGCTCCATATTCAACGGGATGCATATTAGCAAATGAGCCTTTTCTTGCACGACAGCAAGCGCTGCGTCCATAGGCTACAATGACTGCTTCTCTTTTCATATTATTTCCTTCTTTCTAAAAATGTAATTAAAATATGTATTGATACTATCCTTTGGATCAGCCGATAGCTGTCAACCCGCCATCCGGATAAATAATCTGTCCGGTTACATAACTGGAGGCCTGAGAAGCGAGGAATATCGCTGCGCCTACACAATCCTCCGGCGTAGCCATCCGCTGCATCGGAACACTTCCGGCGATATTGGCTTTTGCTTCATCATTAAGGAATTTTTCCATCATCGGTGTTGCCGTAACTGTGGGGCCAATGCCATTAACCGTAACTTCCGGACCTAACTCTGATGCCAACTGGCGTGTCATCATATCAAGAGCTCCTTTTGTTGCGCAATAACCGGCATTACCTTTCATTGGGAAGGTTGCGATAGCGCCTCTGACCGATGTAATGTTAACGATTTTTCCATAACCGGCTTCTTTCATTTTCTTACCGAAAACTTTGTTGCACATCATAACACCTTTAACATTGACATCAAACATGTTAGACCATACATCCATCGGGAAATCTACGGCATCAAATTTTTGGTTGAAACCTTGTGAGCAGACAAGAATATCAATTTTACCGATTTTTCCTTCGGCTGCTTTTGCCAGATCATTGATGCTATCTTCATCAGTAGCATCACATGTACAATAAGAAACTTCTTTTCCTGATGCTTCTTTGATTTCCTGAACCGCTCTTTGTAATGATTCTTCTTTACGACTTGCAATAACAACCTGAGCACCAAATTCAGCCAGTCCCTGGGCAATCGCCTGGCCAATTCCGCCTGCGCCGCCGACAACAACAGCATTTTTTCCGTCTAAACAAAACATATTTTTCATCTTAAATTCTCCTTTTCTTTAATTTTCTCTATTTTTGTGCCGGAGGCATTCCGGCGATAACTAACATACTTGCAGGCATATTGCTGTTATTCACAATTGATTTTCCTTCAAATCTGTCAAAATGTATCGAGTCATATTTTCCTAATACAATTGTCTCTGTTTCCGAAACGACCGTCATTTCACCATCCAAAATAAAATAAATCAACTCAACCGGGGGTTTTACGAACTCAGTGCCGCCTTCCGGAAGAAAATGCGACAATCCTAAAGTAAAGCTCTCACAGTTGCTTTCCTCTTTGCTATGTAAGCGAATCGCTTTCATTTCAAAATGTCCCGGGGCTTGATATGGGACGCCCTCTTTTACTGATACTTTTCTCATTATTATTCTCCTTTCATTTTTAAAACTATCTCTATAATAAAGTATAGCATTATCATATTTTATTTGCTAATTCTTAAACAAATTCTACTTATGTTAAAATGGTATAATCGTAATCCTCTCCATTGTCAACGGAGGGTATCATCTGTTATAATAAATTGTGCTTCAAAGTATTTCAGGAGGTAGTGTTAATGGATCTAAAAAAATTACATGAATTCGTTGTGCTGAGCCAATGCTTGAATTTCAGTAAGGCAGCCGGTCAGCTTTATCTGACACAATCCGTATTAAGCAGGCATATTCATGATTTAGAACAGCAGGTCGGCGCCAAGCTTTTAATGCGCAGTACACACAACGTAGAATTAACTGAGATTGGGATGATTTTTCTTAAAGATTGTGAAGTCATTTTACATCAATATGATGCGGCTCTAGAACGTATCCACAACGCATCCAGCGGACTATCGGGAACCCTGTCTGTCGGCTTCTCTACTTATGGCAGTAAAGATATAATATCACAATTTATTCTCTATTTTTCCCGTATCCATCCGAACATTCAGTTGAAAATCAATGCCTATGAAGCAGAAGAATTGGCTGTCGCATTGGAAAATGATAAATTAGATATGGGATTTGCCATGGATTTTACAAAGACCGACTTAGAGCCTGTTCAAAATCTTTTCCTTGTGGTAAAATAAGTAAAAAAGCAGAGGAGAGAAGATAAATGCGACAGGCCTATGACAGTGATATAACCAGAGAGCAATTTGCACATATATCC